>CDYT01017394.1_pt1 | contig 285635 bp, 208 predicted proteins | sample 557541 | NCBI WGS metagenome assembly CDYT01 (sample SAMEA3182060, study PRJEB8094) | gut metagenome | biome: human; feature: gut; material: Stool; isolation source: human stools | place: Canada | collected 2013-01-15
ACCACCAAGCAGACGGCCTGCGACCTTTCCAATGTCTATGGCGTGCGTCTTTTCTATATGAAAGACCTCTTCACCCGTTCCATGCTTGTGGTTCCGGACAAACAGATGTCCGATTTCATGTTCGTGATGGACCTGAATCCCGACGGTGTCAGCTTCGACAATGGCTCCCTTGTTGTAGGCGACAGGGTGCGTGTTGTCAAGGGCGATCTCACCGGTGTTGAAGGCGAGGTTGCCACAAATGCCAACAGGACGTATGTCGTTATCCGTATCAAGGACATCCTGACCGCAAGTGTCAAGGTTCCCAAATCTTATTTGAAGATAATCAAGTAATAATTCAAACATTGTTTTCAAGAAACAATAATATTCCATCAAAATCCCTTTCTCAATGAATAATTTGACTTCTCGTGCTCTTGAGCTCCAGCGTTTGGCTCACGAGCTGATTTATCTTGGTGTAGACGGTGAGCCTATCTATTCAGACACCTTTTGCCGTTTGAATAAGGATGTCCTTCTGCAGTGCGATTCTCTTTTCTTGCTCCGGGGTAGCACCTCCGATGAAGAGGCCAATCTCTGTCTGGCTCTCCTTTTAGGCTATAATGCCACGATTTATGACTACGGTAATAAGGAGCGTAATAAGCAGTCTGTGCTTGATCGTGCTTTTGAGGTGCTCGAACAGCTTCCCGCCTCCTTGCTGAAAGTGCGCTTGCTCACTTATTGCTATGGTGAGGTCTATGAAGAGGCCCTGCTTCGTGAAGCCCACGAGATAATAGGGAGCTGGGACAATACCTCGTTGTCCTCCGGACAGGCCGAGATCATTGAAGAGCTTCGTAACATTGAGGAGAATCCTTATCCTTACGAAGTGATAGAATAGGAAGAAAATAGAACTAAACTAAGACTTTTATATTTTTATGGAACCAATTGAGAAGGATGATCATTTCATTCCCGACGGAATGAATGCCTTTGAGCGTAACGTAAAGCGTATCGGCGACTGTATTCTGGCCCTTGGCGCGCTCATTGTTTTTTCTCCTTTATTTTTACTCTGTTATATAGCGGTGAAGCGTGAAGACGGTGGTCCCGCTATCTTCAAGCAGGAGCGTATCGGCCGTTTCGGTCGTCCTTTCAACATCTATAAGTTTCGCAGCATGAAGCTGGATGCTGAGAAGCATGGCCCGGCCCTGTATGCCGGTGAGGGAGACTCCCGTATGACTAAAGTAGGCCGTTTTCTTCGCGACCACCACTTGGATGAGCTTCCCCAGCTTTGGAACGTGTTCTGTGGTGATATGGCCTTTATCGGTCCCCGTCCCGAACGTCAGTTCTTTATCGACCAAATAATGAAGGAGGATCCTCGCTATCGTTATTTGTTCCAGATCCGTCCGGGCGTCACATCGTATGCCACTCTTTACAATGGCTATACCGATACTTTGGAGAAAATGCTCCGCCGTCTGCGTTACGATTTGTTCTATCTGGAACACCGTTCTTGGGGCTTTGACATCAAGATACTTTTTATGACGTTTATGAATATAGTGTTCGGGAAGAAATTCTAAACTATTTTCCGGGATAAGCAGAATCCTGTTAGGAAGTCTCGATATTTGTGTTTTTTTGTAACTTAGTTTTTGGACGCGGTAGTGTTTACTATTTTATAATATTTGCTTGTATTCATTCTTTTCTGCATGTATAGTATATATTTATTTATAGTTGCGTAACTATTGCTTTTCATACTTGTGTGTTATTCTTAAGATGTTTTTTTGTTATCAAATGACTTTAAGGTTAAAAAGAAACGGACAATCTAATTTATCTCAGACTGTTAAGCGTAATATTATAATGTCAATAGGAATTAAGACTGTTGGTGTTTTTGTATCTTTATTTATTGTACCTATTACGTTAGGATATTTGTCGGAAGAAGAATATGGAATATGGCTGACCTTGTCATCTATGCTGGCATGGATTGGTTTTTTTGATATAGGGCTAACGAACGGATTGCGTAATAAACTTACAGAAGCTTTGGCTGTCAAGGATAATGAACGTGCAAAAATATATCTAAGTACCACGCTTTTCCTATTGGTGAGTTTGATGTTTGTATTGCTCGTAATATTTGGACTATGTTGTGGCTTTATAGATTGGCAAACAGTTTTCAATTCAAAAACTATTTCATTAGAAACATTAGGAAAAGTTGCATTTTATACTATTACTTTTTTCTGTATCCAATTTGCCTTAAAAGTTGTTACTGCACTTTTCTATGCAACACAGTGTGCGGCTATTGCCGACTTTCTGAATATGCTTGGCTCTTTGGGGGCTTTGATTGTGATTTGGTTATTAACGTTAGTAACTCCTAAAGGTAATTTACTAGCTATTGCTTTAACATTTTCGATTGTTCCGGTTGTGGTTTTAATGATAGCCTATATTATCGTTTTTGGGGGTAAATATAGAAGTATAAGTCCATCTGTTAAGTATATAAAATTTAAATATACTAAGGATCTTGTAGGCCTTGGTATTAAGTTTTTTATCGTTCAAGCTGCAGCTTTAATTCTTTTTACAACTTCAAACTTTATTATAACTCAACTTTTTGGTCCTTCGGAAGTAACTATGTATAACATAGCATTTAAGTATTTTTCAATAGCAACAATGGCTTTTACTGTTTTGATGGCTCCCATGTGGAATGCTTATACAGAAGCCTATGTTAGAGGAGACTATATTTGGATGAGGAATGCTTTTCATAAAACTTTGTTGATTTGGGGAAGTATTGTACTTTGTTCAGTGTTAATGTTAGTCTTTTCTAGATGGGCATATGAATTATGGGTTGGTGTGAAAGTGGCTAGTCAGATTCCAATTTCTTTGTCTATTGGATGTACTCTTTTTGTTACCATAGCAAATTGGGGTAATGTAACAGCAATGTTGCTAAATGGTATTGGTAAGATTCAAATTCAGTTGATTGTTGGTAGTTTAATGGCTGTATTATATATCCCTTTATCTGTGTTAATGGGTAATTATATAGGAGTAGCGGGAGTTTTGTATGCTTTATGCGTTGTATCACTTCCTGGGGCAATACTTGGAATGGTGCAAGTAAACAAAATACTAAATAGGACTGCTGGAGGAGTTTGGGCTAAATAATAAGATTGAATGAAACAAGATATATACATATTCGGAGCCGGAGGACTTGGTAAAGAGACAGTATGTCTGTTACAAGATTTACCGCAATATAATGTTGTGGCTTTTGTAGATAAAGACGATATCACTCGTACTAGCGTGGTAGCTAATGGTATTCGTTTTCCTATTATAAGTGAAATGGCATTTGAGAAACGTTGTATGGAAGATAGGCGGGTTTGTGCTGTTATTGCGATAGGGAAGCCAGGTCCTAGATTTAGTGTAGCTCAACGGTTTGGAGATCTTTGTCTGTTTCCAAATATCATTCATCCTAGTGTAGATTTTGTAGGGCAAGTAAGCCTTGGACGAGGAAATTTGATTGCTCACCATTGTTTCTTTACCGATAATATACAAATTGGAGACTTTAATTATTTCAATGTTTTCAATTATGTCGGGCATGATGTTGTTATCGGTAGTTATAATTCAATACTCCCTTCTTGTAATATATCGGGATGCGTGACGGTTGGAAATCGAAACCTTATAGGTGCACAAGCATTCATAATTGAAGGGAAACATGTGGGAAATGGCAATTCTATTGGAGCTGGTAGTGTAGTTTTGAAGCCAATAGAAGATTGTTCCACATGGGTTGGCGTGCCTGCCAAGGAAAAGTTGTGAATTTTATAATTTAATTAATAATAAAAAGTTTAAGTCATCTTGTATATTCTTAAATGGATTACTGGACAGTTTAAACGCTTGTAGCTTATGAAATATCCTGTATACCAGCCATACTTTAATGGCAAGGAGAAAGAGTTTGTTAACGACTGTATTGATTCGTCATGGATATCATCCAAAGGAAAGTACGTTGAACGTTTTGAGAGAGAATATGCTGATTATATCGGCGTGAAGTACGCGGCTTCAGTGTGTAATGGTACGATGGCGTTACATTTAGCTCTTATGGCGCTTGGCATTGGAGAGGGAGATGAGGTTATTGTTCCAACATTTACTTATATTGCTTCGGTTAACACTATTATTTATTGTGGTGCTACTCCTGTTTTTGCAGATTCTGAAAAGGATTATTGGCAATTGGATCCTGCGGGTTTAGAAGAACTTATAACTCCTCGCACCAAAGCAATCATGCCTGTACATCTCTATGGACATGCTTGTGATATGAAATCAATTTGTGATATTGCTCGAAAATATAAGTTATTTGTTCTTGAGGATTGTGCGGAAGCCATTGGTACAACTATCAATGGGCAAAGAGTCGGTTCTTTTGGTGATATATCAGCTTTTAGCTTTTTTGGAAATAAAAGTATCACTACTGGCGAAGGCGGGATGGTATTGACAAATGATGAAACACTTTATGAACGTTGTATGCATCTTAAGGGGCAAGGGCTTGCTAAATATCGTCAATATTGGCATGATATAATTGGGTATAATTATCGAATGACTAATATTTGTGCGGCTATAGGAGTAGCCCAAATGACAACAATAGACAATATTCTTGTGAGAAAACGTCGAATAGCACAATGGTATAAAAAATATTTGACTACAAAGGTTGAATTTCATGGAGAACGTCAGGGAACACTTAATACTTATTGGATGTGTTCAATTTTAGTACCCGATTCTAAGGATAGAGATCCATTGAGAGAACATTTGGCTGATGTCGGCATTGAAACTCGCCCTTTATTTTATCCTGTTCATACGATGCCTATGTTTAGCACAAAATACAAACGTTTTCCCATAGCAGAAAATATTGCTCATCGTGGAATAAATCTGCCGTCTTATCCCGGATTGAATGAGGGGGATGTGCGATTCATTGCGGAACAGGTTAATAATTATTTTTGCAATGATTAAGGTTGTTGTCCATACAGAGGGGCTTCTTGGATGGGGAGGAGGAATTGACTTTCTGAAATATTATCTTTCAATTCTTAATCAACTTGAAAATATTAGGACGATAGTAGCTATACCTTATGATCAATATGATCAAAAGATAATTCGTTTGATTAAAAATTGTGTCAAGAAAATTGTAGGCTATTCAACTTGTAAATGTTATGATTATGGCACATTTTGGTCTGATTATCAAAATATTAAAATTCAAATGTATCGTAGAGGTTCGATACCGACTTGTATGCAAGAGGCAGATGTCGTTTTTTTGAACATGAGTCCTATTAAGAATGTGAAACGCAATAAAATCATTGGTTATATTCCGGATTTGCAGCATATTCATCTTCCATATTTGTTTACAGAAGAGGAGAGAGCTTCTCGTAATAGACATTTTATCAAGATGATGAGGGAATGTGGAACTATTTTTGTGAATTCACAACATACCTGCAAAGATTTGAAAGAACAATATTTGGAGGAAAGTAAAAAATGTAATTTTTTTTCAATGGATTTCTTGCCGTTTGGAAGTAATCTTTATGATGTATTAAATGTTAATATCGAAAAATACAAATTGCCCAAACGATACTTTATGTTTTCCAATCAGTTATGGGTACATAAAGACTTGCCAACAGCTTTACGAGCTATGAGGCTGCTGTTGCAAGATGAACGGTATAAGGACGTAGAATTGATATGTAGTGGTGTTACCTATGATTATCGTAATCTAGATTATTGGGGACAGGTTGAACAATTGATACAAGATTTAGAGATTCAAAACCATGTTCGCTTTTTGGGTTATATACCTAAAAATGAGCAATTAGCAATTTTGAGAAGTAGTATTTCGGTGATTCAAACAACATTGTTTGAAGGAGGACCTGGTGGAGGAGCAACGTATGATGCAGTGGCATATGGGGCTTCTGCTATAATATCAGATATTGAGATAAATCAGGAAATTGAAAACGATAGAGTTAGCTTTTTTAAAGTTGGAGATTCCGAGGATTTATGCTTAAAAATGAAAGGACATTTGGATCATCCATTGAAACCGTTGCCGGTCGCAATTGTTGAGAAGCAGTGTGAGCTTAATTTCCAACAGGCTTGTTTTGATATTGATAAACTCATAACTGAGGTTGCACAGTGTAATGATAAATGTTCATCCGTCTAAGAACTAGAGACCACTCGTTTATAAACAGTAAATAGATTTTTTTATGAAACATATCGCACTCATCACCGGCATCACCGGTCAGGACGGCTCTTTCCTTGCCGAATTTCTTCTTGAAAAAGGATACGAAGTACATGGAACCATTCGTCGTTCTTCAGTAGATTATCGTGAACGCATTGCCCATCTTGAAGGCACTCCAAACTTCCATTTGCATTATGCCGATTTGGGAGATTCCATGAGTATCATGCAGATTATCGGAAAGATACGTCCTACGGAAGTTTATAACTTGGCTGCACAAAGTCATGTTCAGGTCAGCTTTGATGCGCCGGAGTTTACGGCAGACGTGGATGCCACAGGCGTATTACGTGTGCTGGAAGCCGTTCGTCAGAGTGGATTGACGGAAACCTGTAAGGTGTATCAGGCTTCTACTTCGGAACTCTATGGCAAGGTGGAAGAGGTTCCGCAGAACGAGAACACGCCTTTTCATCCTTATAGTCCGTATGCGGTGGCAAAGCTCTATGGCTATTGGATTGTGAAGGAATATCGTGAGGCTTATAATATGTTTTGTTGTTCGGGTATTCTCTTTAACCATGAGAGTGAGCGCCGGGGCGAAACATTCGTTACACGAAAGATAACTTTGGCTGCTGCCCGTATTGCACAAGGTAAACAGGACAAACTGTATTTGGGTAATTTGTCTTCATTGCGCGATTGGGGCTATGCTAAAGACTATGTGGAATGTATGTGGCTTATTCTGCAAAACAAGACTCCGGAAGATTTCGTGATAGCCACAGGTGAGCAACATTCGGTTCGGGAGTTTTGTCAGTTGGCTTTCCACTACGCAGGTATCGAACTGGAGTTCCGGGGCGAAGGGCTTGAAGAAAAAGGCATAGACAAAGCTACGGGACGTGTGCTGATAGAGGTGTCGGAGGATTTCTATCGCCCTACGGATGTGGTGAACCTTTGGGGAGATCCCACTAAAGCCCGTAAGGAGTTGGGATGGAATCCGATGAAAACTTCGTTTGAAGAGTTGGTAAGTATCATGATGAAACATGATATGGAAAAGGTGGCAGTGGAGCGCGTTGCAGGACATATCCGTACCAATCTTGCGGAGTATTTGGAAAAGGGGATTGTGAAATAAGTTGCGGGATACAAATTTGATTATTGCAAGTACCACTTGGTATGTTTTTCTCTCTCTTATCAAAGAGAATGTGTATTTTGTGAAATATATCACAAATAATCATGCTGCCGGTCAATATATTATATAAGCCTAAACCACCTTTGTTCGAAGCTCGGGGCCACGCCCTGAGACCTGGCCGAGCAATGAATGATGATAGGCGTGACGGTTCTCATCGGCCTATGCAGGAGCTGAGACCGAATACTCCTGCCAGTGCTGTGGCTACCGCTACAATAGATTTGAGGATGATACCCCATACTGATTTTGATTTTGCGCTCATGTGATTTTAGTGTTTAATGATTAATACTTGATTTGGTATTTCTTCTCACTGTTGGCATTAGCCCAGCGGGTTTTCCTCCTCACCGTTGTCGGGAGGGGTTCCTCCTGACGAACTGCTGTCATCAACGTTATATTGGGAAGTCTCTTTCAGTTGACCTTCCAAATTGATCTGAGCATTGCTCAACTCTCCTGTGGCGCGTGCCCGGAGTTTCAGCCCCTTGACGTTGTCGGCGAGGGAGAATTCGGCGGCTGAGGTTGCACCTTTCTTGCTGACGATGCCTACGGAGAATATGGCGAGATCGTCCAGTTTGACATTCTTGCCATCCAGAATGAGTTCTTTGATGCATGAAATCATATCGGCAAGCACTCCTTTGATAACTCCGGCGGAGTAGGGAGTGTTGTGGTTTGCCATGTGTTTGGCAAGAGTTTCGATATTGAAGGTTTCTTCAATTACGGGGCGGGCGTACCAAAGTCCTTTCAAAGGGCTTTTCTCACCTGTCATCTGATACTTTTTGTAACGAATCATTGTTTTTGTTTTTTGAGTTATTAACAATCGGTTTACTATCTCTTTGTGATCACGATGCGAAGATATGACACCGCACAGGAGGGTTTGTCACTTTCTGTATGTTAGGGTCTGTTAGCGTTCGTTATAGGTGGAAATAGTTGCTTATATGTGAAGATATTTCCGTATCTTTGTTCTGTAAGAACTAATGAACTCAAAAGATATGGAGATTTTTAAAATACGTACCTATGGGCGGACGGAACTCGCTCAACTTTATTGTCCGGCCCTTTGTCCTCAAGCCGCTTTTCGTAAACTGAACCAGTGGATAGATTTCCATCCCACCTTGCGGCATGAACTCCATGCATTGGTTCCTTCGGACAGGGTGCGGACATATACACCGGCACAGGTGCGGCTGATTGTTGAGGCACTGGGAGAGCCGGATGTTTAGTTGAGAACTGAAAGCAGAGCGTGAGCAGCCGGGATGTGTAATGTCCGGTTTAGGATTCCTAAAGGTCAACTCTGTGATTGTAAAGTTTTACTCTGCGATTGTAAAGTTCAACTCTGGAAACCTAAAGCAGACCTTTACAGTTGTAAGATTTCTAACTTTCAGGTTTTTCCGTATATCTTCCCATGGCATAGAGGTTAGCCTGTATCTCATCGCCAGTGAGTTCCACCATTCGGTAGCCCCGCTTGCCGCCTGAGCGCATGGATTCGAAACCTTCCTGTTTCAGCACCATGCCTATTTTGACGGGACTCAGCTTTTGGCGGATGCCGGAGTTGATGCGGCAGAGTATCTGGGAGTTGGTGATGAACATACATTTCTCGCCCGGCATGGGACGGCGGTAATGGGTCAATATCAGTTCCTGTTCCAGACAGGGAATTTCGAAATGCCTGTTGTGCAGGTTCAGGGCTTCAATCTCTTTGTCTTCCAGCCAGTAATGGTAGCCGTTTTGCAGTAGGGCGTATGCTTGGGAGTAAACCCCGGCATAGTCCACCGGAAAGTCATAAGGGCTGTCGATATTCTCCACTTCAAAGGGGAGCCAACGGCGGTTTCCGGTGGGGTCGGCGAGGAAGTGAGTGTTGTTGCTGGTTCCGCAAAAGCTGGCTATGTGGTCGCGGTGTTCTTTGTAATGTGCGTATGCGGCGCGCTCGTTGACTACTTTCATGGTGGTAAGCGCCTTTATCTGGTTCACCTCTTGCGTTTCCATTTCGTCCAGTTCCTCCAGGCACACAATGGCAAATTCGGCAAGGGTGAGGAGGTCGTCTTTGGTGATGCGGCGGGCGTTGGACTTCAGATAGAAGTAACGGCGCAGTTCGGGTGAAAGCAGATTGTTGAGCCAAGTGGTTTTATAGATGCCTTGCCGGCCGGTCAGCACCAATATTTCATGGTTCACCACTTCCTTGTCGAAGAGGGCGGCAACCATTCCCACCAGCCATTTCTTGAAGTAGTAGGCAAAGGGAATGGTGTTGTTCCGGACGTGTACGTGGGTGGCAAGTTGCGCGATGTAATCGGTGGTTCCGTCCCAGGGTGGCAGGTTCTTAAAATATTGCTCGAAGGGGTTGAAGGTATCAACAAATTCCGAATCGAGCACTGCCCGTATGTGGGCGGCCTGTCCCGGTTTCGCTTCTTTGCACATACGGCACCACAGGGTATTGACGTAGCGGTCTGTGAGTTCTTCGTACTTCCCGCCGCTTCCGGCTGTCAGCACCTCGCACTTGCCGGTTACGGTGTTCTTGCGAAAAGATGCCTGACCGTTGAGAAACTGTTCGATGTCTGCCACCGATGCCATAAACTCCTGCCGTTCATCATTGTTTTGCGACTTGCGGAGTGGAGGAAGAGAGAGGCTGCCATGCTCTTCGATGTTGAGGTAGCAGGAGGCGAAAATGCCTGTCACGTCGCCATTGTAGTCGGCAAAACGTTCTGTTGCCCATTGGGTGGCTACGTTCTGTGCCACTCCGTAGGCGTTGAGCAGATAGCCCATGCGCATGATATATTCGTTGTGGTGATGTTCCGCATATTCCACACCTTCATCCGCAAGGCGACGGCAGGCAGCGTCAATCACTCTTTGCAGACGGCGGTGGTTTTTGGCAGATGCCGGGCTATGCTTGGGCGCAGCAGTTTCTGCATTCCGGCTGAAAGGTACGGCATCGGGATTGAAAAACAGATGCTCGTCGTGTGCAAGTCCGCTTAGGCGGGTGGCATTTTTGCATTTCAGGTCACATTCAAGTCCTGTGAGACGGGTGTAGTACTCGTTAATGACGGTAAAAGTGTGGGTGTGGAGCCGGTGGTTTTTCTCGCAGTTGTCGGTAAGTCCGGTGTATCGGCAGAGTAACCGGATACCATGTCCGCTGATGGTGACATATTGCAGCAAGGTGTGCTTGTCGGCTTTGAGCAGTTCCAAACACTGTTCCATGCGTTCGGGCGGCACGTGGTCTATGTCTACCGGACAGATTCCTGTCCACCCGCTGATGTTTGCTTTCTGTTTTCCGCCTTCGAAGCGCACGCTGACGGCAAAGCAGGGGCAGGATGCTTTTTCGCGTGCAGCGGCGGTGACTTGTTTTTGCTCCAGATAATAGCGATGCTTTTCGGTGTGTTCGATCACCGCCTGATTGTCGCTGAGAAGGCTGATGATTGTTTTCAGGGGAACCTCTATCGGGCAGGTGTCCGCATAACCTTTAAAAAGACTGACTAAAATATTTTCCATTGTCATTTGTATGAATTTTAAATAATGGCTGTAAAGGTGGGGATAATAACCGGAACTTTATGGCTGCGTGTTTTCCTCATGTGGAAAACATGAGACCGATATTTAACCGAAATTAACTTTGCTGGCTTGAGTTGTTACGCACGACTATTTAATAATTACGTTTTAAAAACGATAAACAATGAAGCAAAATTTCGCTCCCAATGCCGAATTGGGAGAACTCCTGGCCTTGTTGCAGGAAACGGTGCAGGTGTGTGGCAAGCATCTTACGGATCGTGTCATTTGCCAGTGCACCGGCATGAGTAGTAAAACTTATACTGCTTTAAAAGGGGCTCCGTTTCAAACCTCTTGCCGTACTATACAGTGATATGTTTCTACTTGGACGAACTTATCGCCCGAAAAGACTCTGATACCCTGCGTATTGTACTGAAAGAACTGTACGAACGTCTCAAACTGGATTATTGCAACAGGTAGTGCCTTGACACCCTGGCATCGCTCTTGCAGAACTTTTCTTTATGTGCACGCATGAAGAATACATGTTTGAGACTTGGATAAAAAAAACTCTCTCCTGCGCGCGTGAGGGAAAGTTATACAAGGGTGGTGACAGGGTGTCACAAACTACTATTTTTTGAGTGTTAAATTATTGAATATCAGATAAAAATGAAAATATCAGTAGTAACTGTTTGCTACAATGCTGCGGACACGATTGAAAAGACCATGCTGTCCGTACTTAATCAGACGTATCATGACATAGAGTATATTATTATTGATGGCGGCAGCACTGATGGCACTGTTGAAATTATCCGGAAATATGCTGACAGAATTGCGTACTGGGTGAGCGAACCGGACAAGGGGATTTATGATGCGATGAATAAGGGGATAAAGGTGGCGACGGGGGAATATATATATTTCTTAGGGGCTGATGATCTCTTATGTGAGAACGTATTTTTTTATATTGCTCCATTGTTAACACGTACGCATACTATTTATTATGGAAATGTATATATGGTTAATCAGAAGATAAATTATGATGGACCATTTTCTCGTTATAAGTTAGCTATTCATAACATATGCCATCAAGCTATATTGTATCATCGTAGTGTTTATGATGAACGATTATATGATGTGGACTATCGATTATTTGCGGATTATGTTTTTAATATTCAATCGTGGGGAGATAAGCGTGTTAAATTTGTGTATTTACCTTTTGTTATAGCTGATTTTAATGATTGTGGAAGATCTTCTATTAGGAAGAACGATTTGAGATTCTTAAAGAATAATTCTATGATTATTTTACAAAATTTAGGAATTACATGTTTTGTATATTATCAGGTTGTACATTTTTATTTGAAAGTAAAGTCAATATTCTTAAGCAATGTCTAATCTTGATTTTATAGAATTAGCATATGAGCATTGGGAAGCGTTGCTTTTTTGCATATCTTTTTCTTTTATTTGTTATATTCTAATATTTAAAAGTTGGTATATATCTATTTTAGATCCTTTTGTCTTATCGGCGGTACTGTCTGCATGTGGATTTGGGGTCGTGATTTTCCTTTTTCTATGTAATGCTATTCAATTAAAATACTTTGTAAGCTATTTATTGACCCAATTTGCTTTTATTAGTGGCATGTTGCTATTTAATAGAATAGGATTTAGAAAATTGAAGAATAAATTCTATATTCTTGATGAAAATAAACTGTTACGAATAATATACATTATAGTTATCTTCTCTGTTGTTATAATTCAATTTATAATATATAAAAATATTGGTATTCCTCTATTTATGGATTCGCGTTTGGAAGCTTCCTCTGGTGGAAGTGGAGCAGGGCTATTATTCCGATTTACTACTGTTTGGGGAACTTTGGCTTTACTTTTTTCATTTTATAATATAGAAAAGAAAAATAAACAGCGATATATAGCATATTGTTTCATACTATTTTCTGTAATAACTTCTATTCTGAATGGATCTAAAGCTGGTTTTTGGGGACTTGTAACTACTTTCTTTCTATATAGTGTGATATGTTCAGATCATATTCTTTGTCAAATTAGAAAACATGAAAAAAAAATTCTGCTAATAGGTATTGTGGCAGGAAGTTTTGTTGTATTTATCAGTAGTAACGATGAAATAAATTTTATTCAGTCATTGATAGCATTCGGTGAACGATTTATTTTTTCTGGTGATGTATATTGGCAGACTTATCCTAATGGCTATATAGAACGAATAGATGGAAGTCGACCATTTGAAACTATTTTTGTTGATATTTTAGGATCTTATAGAATTATTCCTTGGAATGAACTCCCAGAACCTATGGGGATATCCATTTTCCGTATGCATGTAGATACTGATTTATTGACGGGACCTAACCCTAGACATAATGTCATGGGATATGTACTTTTTGGTATGTATGGGAGCATACTCTTTTCGTTCCTATTGGGAGCAATAATTGGAACTATACATGCTTTGTTTTATAAGGCATGTGATTTGAATCTACTTATTAAATTTCTTATAGTGTTGTCTTATGGATATATATTTGGTTTGGAAGGAGATGTAAGTTATACTATTAGTTTATACAATTCTTTATTTATTGTTATGCTTGTCCTGTTCTTTTTAATACTTTGTTATTATTTGATTTTATCTATTCTTAGGGTGAAAAGGTGTATGTGTAAATGATTTTTTATTCTATTCAGTATGAAAAAAAAAGTAATTTGTGTCTTAGTTCTCTATAATTCGAATGTCGAATTACTTTCTAAAGTTATCTCTGCCATATTGCCTCAGGTTGATTTGTTATGGATTTCGGATAATTCTATCGAACCGTTACATCTACCATTTATTGATGAAAAAACTTCTTGTATTATATACCGAAAAATGCCAGGTAATATTGGTATTGCAGCAGCTCAGAATTATGGTGTAAGGTATGCTATTGAGAACAATTTTGATTATTTATTTTTTTTAGATCAAGATAGTATATCTCCTGCGAATATTATCAATGAACTATTGTTGCAGTATGATTACTTGTGTTCAAATTTCATGACTGTTGGTGCTATTGGTCCAAGAGCATTTAATCGTTGTGAAAATAAGGAATATAGGGGGAATGTTAAAAAGGGAAAGAAAATAAACAATGAGATTACAGAAGTTTCTGAATTAATTAGCTCCGCCTCATTGATAGCTATTTCGAATTTTGAAAAGGTTGGATTAATGGATGAAACGTTATTTATTGATGGTGTTGATCATGAATGGTGTTGGCGTGCTAATTTGAGAATGGGTGGGCGTTTTTTTATAGTAGAAACTATAAAATTGAGTCATCATTTAGGAGAAGGGGATCGCCATTTCTTATGGAAGAAAGTTCCTATACCTACTTGTTTCAGAACCTATTATCAGTATCGTAATTATTTTATTTTATTACGGCGTAATTATGTTCCGATTTATTGGAAAGTCTCTAATGGAATAAAGTATATGGTAAAACTTTTTTATTATCCTCTGTGTGTGCCGCCTCGACTTCTCTATATAAAAAACATATGGAAAGGGATTCGTGATGGCATTATATTAGCATATAGATTTAACATATTACCTATGTGGAAGAAATAATGGCTATGGTTATTAAAAACGAGATACTGTTGCAATGATTTGAATATCTATTTATTTATAACAAGATTACTCCTTTAATTCATGTTTTTATTATTTTATTCATCAAAGGCGCTTGACTAAGTAAAATATGGAGACTTTTTTCATCAATAATTGTGACTGTTTCTCAATGATGAGGGCATTATATTATTTTAGTACATGTTTTATAAAAACAGTTTCTTCTATGCGACATCTTAAGATTGAACACTAAATTAGGAAATAGGATAAATTCCCAAAAACTTGATATAATAATGAACTTATATATTTTATAATGAAATTTTCCGTACTTCTGTCTGTTTATAACAAAGAGAATCCTGAGTATTTGAAAGAGAGTTTAGAAAGTGTATTTTCTCAAACATTGTTGCCATCGGAAGTTGTTTTGATAAAAGATGGACCATTGACTGACGAACTTAACAAGGTGATAGACTTGTATACAAAGTACTATTCTTATCTAAAAGTTTTTTCATTAGCAGATAATCAAGGGTTAGGAAAGGCATTGAATGAGGGACTGAAACATTGCTCTTTTGATATCGTTGTTCGTATGGATACTGATGATATTGCTAAACCAAAACGTTTTGAAAAACAATTGGCTGTTTTAAAAATGTATCAGGATGTGGATGTTGTAAGTGCTTGGGTTGAGGAATTTGAAAAGGACGTTTCTGATATAAAGTCTGTAAGAAAATTGCCAGAATTTCATAATGCTATCCAAAAGTTTGCTAAATATCGAAATCCGATAAATCATCCGGTAGCGGCATTTCGTAAAAGTGCAGTACTATCTGTGGGGAGTTATCGCCATTTCCCTTTATTTGAAGATTACTATTTATGGGTGCGTATGCTGATGAATGGTGCTAAATTTTATAATATTCAAGAAAGTTTGTTGTATTTCCGCTTTTCTTCGAAAGTGTTCAAAAGACGTGGTGGATGGAAATATGCTATAAATGAATTTCGTTTTCAGAAAATGTTAAGGCAGTTACATTTTATATCATTCCCCCAATATATAAGGAATATTTTTGTTCGTTTTTTGACCCGAATTATCCCTAATTCTTTGAGGAAATTTGTGTATAAAACAATACTCCGATAAAATATGGACTACAAAGCAGTTGATATGCAGAAAATTATCGATTATATAGCTTCTTTTTATGGTGCTGTTTCGGTAGATGATATTATTCAAAATTCCGGTGCTGACAAGTTCCGCGTATACCCCGCCTTGTTTGAACTGGAGCAGGCCGGATATATCGAAGTAGTGGAGCGTGAAGAGCTCGGAGCACCATTGGTGGTACGTAGGCGGAGAGATGCTTCACAAGTGTAGTATGACATTATGTGATGCAGTGTGATACTGGTAAATGACGGGTAACAGCGGTTACTTTGTTTTAGGCGCAGCCGAAATCGCTTTTTAGAAGTGGTTTCGGCTGTTTTTATTGGGAATATCATATATCACTCATCTCTAAGGTAAAGAATAGTGCAGAGAGAGCATTTAGACTTGGCGTAATATGCGTTTAAGGACCCTTATAATTTTAGTTTCTTGGGTACTGTGGCATTACAATGTGAGCTTGGTATAGAGAAGAATCTTGCTCGGCGTATTACTGACTTTCTTTAGGAAATGGGTAAGGGCTTTGCGTTTATTGGTCGCCAGTATCATTTAACGGTAGATGGTGATGATTATTATATTGATATATAACTTATGTCGGTACAGCCATTAATTCACGCCCTATTGAACGTATTGTTTCTATAATATCTTCAAAACGTTTCTTAGACGGCTTTTTTGTCCCGCTTACATTTGAGCAAACAAACTCTGAGAAATACCTATGCGTCGTGCTATGGCAGCAGCATTCAATTCAGGATGAGCTATAAATAAATCATACAGAGGATTAGATTTCCTTTCCTGAAAGAATCCTTCAAAACTCAAATCTTCATCAAGCTCTCTCCAATGTATTCCGTCATGGCTCGTTGTGAAATTTGCGCGCTGCGCAGGAGTAGCCCATTTTAGCCTTTGGAAATCAGAAAACTTCTCACATGCCTCTTTCCCGTCAGTGGTACGTATCCATACCTCTGTATCAGTCAACCATACCTTTTCAACTATGATATTTTCCATAACCACTTATTTTGATTTATTAAAAAATTTATTCCAATGCTCTGCTATTACTTCTTGATTTTCTTCTATAACTGATTCTACAAGTTTCAGTTCAGATGACTTCAAGCCATTATTTTTGATTAATGTAACTGGAAATAAAGTAAATTTAGCACTTATATCTCCTTTGATTACAGGAACGTGTATAGGTTCATGGTCATTAGCGTAAAACATAAAACGAAAACCAAATAAAATAAAATCACCGCTAACTATTCTATTTTTCTTGTACTAAAATTATAGCCTCCGCAATTTTTCTGACTAAGGGTCAATTTTCTGTCTTATTTTTTAGTCCTCCAAATTGTATTTTAGCTTTTGATATTTGCGAATTGTTTCCCGTTGAAGGCTTTCAAGTGTGCTGATCTCTATGGATAGTTGGCGGAGCTTGGGATTAGCCTCTTTGAGAATTCGTGCTGTTTTATAATCATAGATTTCCGGTACTATTTCTCCGTTTCTTTTACATTCGTTCAGTAGATAGGAAGCGCAGGCAATATAATGCTCTTTGAGGGTTTTGCGTCTTTTTTCGAGTAGCGGGCGGTAAGCTTTATCCTCATTGTATATGCGTTGATAGAAACCGTCTAAGGCTACTTTGCGGTCTTTTTTTTGTTCCGTATTGGTGGCTCTTTTGTATAAAGAATCGAGGGTGATATACTCCGGGTAGGATTTCAGTAGTGTTTCAACTTCTTTTTTAGTCTTTTCATAGGCCAATCTCTGAGGTTCCAGTTCTTCAGGCTTTATGGTAGTGGCAAGTTGTACCAGCCGGGGTTCTTGATTGAAGTTTGTAATTTTGTAGAGTTTTTTGCAATACTCAATGTACTTTTCTGTTATTTCCCAATTGTACTGCAAAGTCTTTTCTTGCAAATCGGTCTGTATGTTTGCCAGTGCATTTTCTAATTGAGCGATTTCAATTTGTAGCGAATCTGTCTTGGAAAGGGACTGTGCTGTTATCGGCAATAGGCAGCAAAGAGTAAAGACCGTTGATAGAATGTTTCTTTTCATGATATTAGATGTTTGGGTTAGTAATGAAAGCAAATATAAATTCTTTACTTTATAATTCCAATAATTCCTTTGTTTTTTTGAAGGATAAGCTGTGCGGGTGTTTTTATAGTCTATTTTTGATTAGATAAGGATATTAGACAGACAAGATCAATATTATAATAAAACTGATGAAAACTTCCTTAAATAAAGAACGCCCCTCAAGTATGCTGTCTTGCGACGCGCCTGAGAGGCTTATTATCTTTTGTTATTAAAACATCTGCCTTTTAATTTGTTACAAAGATACGCATTTTTATCTAAACTGCAATGTCTTTTTCTCACTATTTCTTGTTATTCCATATTATTTCATTTTCCCAGTTCTCGAAAAATCCCATTGCATTAAGTGAAATAATGTCCTCATTCTCTGTTAATAACGCTTTTAATTTTTTTTTGAATGGCGATGTCGGATTGGCAGTCTGTAACATATAGTTCAGCATACACAGGAAATAATATAGCTTGCTCCTTTTGGCTGTATCTGGATTGCTGATCCAATCAAGGGTTTTAGAAAAAGAAAGTTTTTCAGGGACTATATTCAAGTCTCTGTTCCAAAGTCTGGCATGATGTGCACAGATATTACGAACATAATTGATTGTATGAAGCCACGAACAGAATGTTTTTGGAGGTAATGCGAAATAGGCGGCAATACCATTTATATCTGCACGTTGCTTCAGCCCTGTGCATATGCGTGAAAGATGATTGAAGTACATCACTTCAATACTCATCCAAGATGGAGGATTTTCCGGTTTGTCATATTTGTCTCTGTAGTGTTGAATAAATACTTCTGCCTTGTTGTTATGTAGTTGTTCCTTGATGTGTTTTTGAATGTCGTTATATACGTCTATTGTAACGGTCTTCCCGTTACGTAGGGTTACGAGTGCCGGAGGATTAAAAATATCTTGTCTGTCTTGCCAATGTGAACCATATTTATGGCTGAGTTGATAGATTATTTGTGTACGAATGGCTATTTCAAGCCGCTCAATGGCATCAAAGACTAATATACGCAGTTTTCTGTCAAATACATACAAGTTGTATATCATCTCCCAAGTGATTCCATCACGAAACGTATCAAGAATTATTCCATTTTCACTTTGTTTGTATGGTAGCATATAAGCGCTGAGGCGGTAGTAACTGATATTAGCAAGATGCCTTTGGGCTCGTCTTTCGTCAGAAAAAATTAGGCCTCTTGATTTCAGTAGTTCAATCTGTTCCGTATATGTTAATGGTGCTTTATTGTAGGTATTCATATTTCTGTTTTTTTAGTAACTGCAAAGATACGATATTTAAGTCGTTTAATTTTTGTGCTCAATCTCATTTTTCTTCGTATCTTTGTGCTCCAAATAATTAACACCTCTGTTTCTATGCAAGAAAAGATTATTATTCTTGATTTCGGTTCACAGACCACGCAGCTTATCGGTCGTCGTGTTCGCGAGCTGAATGTATATTGCGAAATTGTGCCTTACAACAAATTTCCCCAGGGAGATGAGAGTGTAAAGGGAGTTATTCTTTCGGGCAGCCCGTTTTCCGTATATGATGAGAGTGCGTTTAAAATAGATTTAAACGAGATTCGCGGTAAATATCCTGTATTGGGAATTTGCTACGGTGCACAGTTCATCGCTTATACCAATGGTGGAAAGGTTGAGCCTGCGGGTAGTCGTGAATACGGACGTGCACATCTGAATTCTTTTGATAAAGGCAATGTGCTTTTCAAGGGAGTGAAGGAGAACACACAAGTATGGATGAGTCATGGTGACACCATCACAGCAATTCCTGACAACTTCAAAACGATAGCTTCGACAGATAAAGTGAAGATTGCCGCTTATCAGGTGGAAGGCGAGAAGATGTGGGGTGTTCAGTTCCACCCGGAAGTGTTCCATAGCGAGGACGGCACGCAGATGCTGAAAAACTTTGTTGTGGAAGTGTGCGGTTGCAAACAGGATTGGAGCGCTGCATCATTCATTGAAACTACCGTTGCCCAACTGAAAGAACAGCTTGGAGATGACAAAGTGGTGCTTGGCCTGAGTGGCGGAGTGGATTCTTCCGTTGCTGCCGTACTGCTGAATCGTGCTATCGGTAAGAACCTGACTTGTATCTTCGTGGATCATGGCATGCTGCGTAAGAATGAGTTCAAGAATGTGTTGCACGATTATGAGTGTCTGGGACTGAACGTAGTGGGCGTGGACGCAAGTGCCAAATTCTTTGCGGAGCTGGCAGGAGTGACCGAGCCGGAACGAAAACGCAAGATTATAGGAAAGGGATTTATTGATGTGTTTGATGAAGAAGCCCATAAGATAAAAGATGTAAAGTGGCTGGCACAGGGTACTATCTATCCGGATTGCATTGAGTCGCTTTCTATCACCGGAACGGTTATCAAGAGCCATCACAATGTGGGAGGATTGCCCGAAAAAATGCATTTGAAGCTGTGCGAGCCGTTGCGTCTGTTGTTTAAGGACGAAGTTCGCCGCGTAGGACGCGAGCTGGGCATGCCGGATCATCTGATTACCCGCCATCCTTTCCCCGGACCGGGGCTAGCTGTGCGTATCTTGGGTGATATAACTCCGGAAAAGGTGCGTATCTTGCAAGATGCGGACGACATCTTCATTCAGGGCTTGCGCGACTGGAAGGTGAAGGATGCCGACGGAAATGAAACGGTGCTTTATCATCAGGTTTGGCAGGCGGGAGTTATCCTGCTTCCGGTGCAGTCTGTCGGTGTAATGGGAGATGAACGTACGTATGAACGTGCTGTTGCCTTGCGTGCTGTAACTTCTACCGATGCCATGACTGCCGACTGGGCGCATCTGCCTTATGAGTTCTTGGGCAAGGTTTCCAATGATATTATCAACAAGGTGAAAGGGGTGAATCGCGTAACCTACGATATCTCCTCAAAACCGCCTTCCACAATTGAATGGGAATAAGTAATACCAGAAAAGGGGATGAATTTCATTTTGAATTCATCCCCTTTTAGTTTCTTACGTGAGGCAGTGCATCACTCTCATGCAAGTATCAGATTTTCCGCATCGGGTATTACGATTTCTCCGCGGTGCAGCTCTATCAATTCTCTGTCCTGCATGTTGTTGAGAGCCTTTGATATCCCTGCGCGAGTCTCGTTGACTATTTGGGCTAAATCTTCCATCTTGATTTTCAGTACTTTCTTTCCCGACGGGCGTTCTACGTGGCTGAGGATGAAATGGGAAATACGTGCTTCAAGATCGTTGCCTGCCACCTTCCATAAGCGGTTATGCAGCATTTGGGCGCGGTTGCTCACCATGTTCATATAGTTCAGGCGGAATATCTCATAGCTGAATAGCTCTTTCATCACGAACGCTTTGCTGATGCTGACCGTATGTACCTCCGTATTGGCGCGGTGTGTAGAAGCATAGGATGTGTTCATGCCGAACATGGAATAAGGTTCGATCAGGTAGGGAGCCGGAAAATATTCCGTAAAGCTGTAAGAAGCATCAGCGGATAATGTGGAAGATGCTACTTCTCCTTTTAGAATGAACACCAGTTCGTGGCAGGAAGAATCTTTTTGCAAAAGAAGCTCTCCCGGTTTATGTTTCGTGAAATGCAATTTTACCTTTTCCAAGATACAGGTGAAGTCCTCTTGGGCAAGTCCTTGAAAAAGGGGTAATTGTAATAGTGTATCGAACATTGTTTCCATATAGTTTCTGTATTATGGTTCAAGAACAAAAGTAGGTATAATCGCTCTCTGCCGTAAACACTTACCCTCTCTTTTTGTTTTTTTTATTATTTCTTAAACGTGCTATTCATTCAGTTTTAAGAAATTTTGCAGAATGTATAAAAATAGATTATCTTTGCAGAAAAGAAAAAGGAGGAACGTATGTTTTCAGCATTTAATTGGCAACAAATGACCAGCGCTTTTATTGTGTTGTTTGCCGTAATAGATATTATAGGCTCTATTCCTATTATCATCAACCTGAAAGAGAAAGGAAAAGACGTAAATGCATTAAAAGCTACGTTGATATCGTTTGCACTGTTGATAGGCTTTTTCTATGCAGGTGATATGATGCTGAAACTGTTTCATGTAGACATCGAGTCGTTTGCCGTAGCAGGTGCGTTTGTCATCTTCCTGATGTCGTTGGAGATGATTCTCGATATTGAGATATTTAAGAATCAGGGGCCTATAAAGGAGGCTACATTGGTGCCGCTGGTGTTTCCGTTATTGGCGGGAGCCGGAGCATTCACCACGTTGCTCTCTTTGCGTGCCGAGTATGCCAGTGTCAACATCATCATTGCGCTGGTGCTGAATATGATATGGGTGTATTTTGTTGTCAGCATGACGGGACGCGTGGAGCGTTTTCTCGGTAAGGGCGGAATTTATATTATCCGCAAGTTCTTCGGCATTATCCTGCTGGCGATTTCCGTACGCTTGTTTATGGCAAATATATCATTGCTGTTGGAGAGTTTTCATAATTAAGACGGTCTTTTTTATTACTGTCCGGGGAGGAGGGGTGTGCATCTTTCCCTTCACTGTTTTTTCTTCTTCCTCAATTATCCTCTTTTGGGACTTTCTTTCATATTGTGGGATGAATAGTTAGAAATAGCGGTATAATCGCAGTCAGAACTATTTGTCGGGCATCATATTTCATATATTGTACACGAATTGATGATTTTCGTACAATGCTATGAATTATTTACTTGAAAAACGAAAAAAAACTGACTTTTTATTTTGCGTATAGGCTGAAATTTGTACTTTTGAGCATCGCTACAAGTTGTGTAGCGCGCATACCTGAAATAATTAACCTTTAAATAATGCACAACTATGAGTTATTTACGATTTGACAAGACCTTGATGGTTAATCTGCAAGAATCTTTGCCAAGGGAGATACTTCGGACTAACAAATCGGGGGCCTATCATTGTACGACAATTGTAGATTGTAACACACGAAAATATCATGGGTTGTTGGTGATTCCCGTTCCCAACCTGGATGATGAAAACCATGTGCTGCTGTCTTCTTTGGATGAAACGGTAATTCAACATGGCGCAGAGTTTAATCTGGGTTTGCACAAATATCAAGGAAACAACTTCAGCCCGAACGGGCATAAGTATATCCGAGAATTTGACTGTGAGCATATCCCGGCAACAACTTACCGCGTAGGAGGGGTAATCCTCCGTAAAGAGAAAATTTTTGTACATCACGAGAACCGGATTCTAATTCGTTATACCTTGGTGGATGCCCATTCGGCAACAACACTCCGGTTCCGCCCTTTTCTGGCATTTCGCAGCGTGCGTGAATATACGCACGAAAATGCACAGGCCAACCGCGACTATCAACCGGTGGAAAACGGCATCAAGACCTGTATGTATCCCGGATACCCGGAACTTTATATGCAACTGAACAAAAAGAATGAATTTCATTATCAGCCGGACTGGTATCGCGGCATTGAATATCCGAAGGAACAGGAACGCGGATATGATTTTAATGAAGACCTGTATGTGCCCGGCTATTTTGAGGTGGACATAAAGAAAGGTGAAAGCATTGTGTTCTCAGCAGGTATCTCGGAGATTTCGCCGCGCAAACTGAAACAGACCTTTGAGGCGGAAGCGGAAGACCGTACTCCGCGGGATAGCTTCTACCACTGTCTGAAAAATTCGGCCCACCAATTCCATAACAAACAAGGAGAGGAGCATTATATACTTGCAGGCTACCCCTGGTTCAAGTGTCGTGCACGCGACTTGTTTATTTCTTTGCCCGGCCTGACTTTGGCGGTGGACGAACAATCGGAATTTGAAGATGTTATGAAAACTGCAGAGAAGGCTGTCCGCGATTTTATGGAAGATAGGCCGGTGGGCTATAAAATCTATGAAATGGAGCATCCGGATGTGCTCTTATGGGCGGTGTGGGCTTTACAGCAGTATGCTAAGGAAACATCGCGTGAGCTGTGCCGGCAGAAGTATGGCAAACTGTTGGAGGACATTATGAATTATATTCGCGGCCGTAAGCATGACAACCTGTTCTTGCACGAAAACGGTTTGCTTTATGCAAACGGTAAGGAGAAAGCCGTTACATGGATGAACTCTACTGCCAACGGGCATCCTGTAATTCCTCGTACCGGTTATATCGTAGAGGTGAACGCTTTGTGGTATAATGCCTTGCGCTTTGTTGCAGATTTAGTTCGTGAGGGCGGAAACGATATATTTGCGGACGAATTGGATGATCTGGCCGAAATGGCGGGAAAATCCTTTGTAGAGGTTTTCCGCAATGAATACGGTTATCTGTTTGACTACGTGGACGGCTATATGATGGATTGGAGTGTCCGCCCCAACATGATATTTGCTGTGGCTTTTGACTACTCTCCACTGGATCGCGCACAGAAAAAACAGGTACTCGACATTGTGACAAAAGAGTTGCTGACTCCGAAAGGCTTGCGTACTTTAAGCCCTAAGAGCGGGGGATACAATCCTAATTATGTAGGCCCTCAGGTCCAAAGGGATTATGCATATCATCAGGGCACAGCATGGCCATGGCTCATGGGATTCTACATGGAGGCGTATCTGCGCATTTATAAGATGAGCGGCATTTCGTTTGTGGAACGCTATCTGATTGGTTTTGAAGATGAGATGACGAGCCATTGCATAGGATCGCTGCCCGAGTTGTTCGACGGAAATCCGCCGTTCAAAGGCAGGGGAGCGGTGTCATTTGCCATGAATGTGGCGGAAATTCTGCGTATCTTGAAATTGTTGTCTAAATATAATTTATAGGAGGAGGAACGAAGATGAAAGTTTTAATGTTTGGTTGGGAATTTCCTCCCAAAATATATGGCGGTCTTGCAGTTGCATCATACGGAATCACCAAAGGACTGAGCTTGCAGGGGGATGTGGAAACGACTTTCTGTATGCCAAAGCCCACAGGTGAGGAAGAGAATTTCTTGAATATAATAGGCATGAACCAAGTGCCTATCGTGTGGCGTGATGTTAATTATGACTATTTGAAGTCACGTTTGTCAACGATGAGTCCGGAACAGTATTATGCGTTACGCGATCATATTTATTCGGATTTCTCTTATATGCATGTCAATGACTTGGGGTGTATGGACTTTGCCGGCGGTTATCCGGGAAATCTGCACGAAGAAATCAATAACTTTTCAATCATAGCCGGAGTTGTGGCACGTCAGCAGGAATTCGACATTATTCATGCTCACGACTGGCTGACATACCCTGCCGGAGTACATGCGAAAATGGTAAGTGGCAAGCCGCTCTGCATCCATGTGCATGCAACGGACTTTGACCGTTCGCGCGGCAAGGTGAATCCTACCGTTTATTCTATGGAGAAGAACGGAATGGATTATGCAGACTGCATCATGTGTGTATCGGAGCTTACTCGCCGCACAGTGATAAATGAGTATCATCAGGATCCGCGAAAGGTGTTTGCCATGCATAATGCGGTGTATCCGCTTTCGCAGGAGTTGCAGGATATTCCGCGCCCGGATCATTCCAAAGAGAAGGTGGTTACCTTCCTCGGACGTATCACTATGCAGAAAGGCCCGGAATACTTTGTGGAAGCCGCAGCATTGGTGTTGCAACGTACCCGTAATATACGTTTCGTAATGGCAGGTTCGGGCGATATGCTGAATGCCATGATAAACCTGGCTGCCGAACGGGGCATTGCCGACCGTTTCCATTTCCCCGGTTTCATGAAGGGCAAGCAGGTGTATGAGGTTTATAAGAATAGTGACGTATTCGTTATGCCTTCCGTTTCCGAGCCTTTCGGTATCGCGCCGTTGGAAGCCATGCAGTGCGGAACGCCTTCCATCATCTCCAAGCAGTCAGGATGTGGTGAGATTCTCGATAAGGTGATAAAAACCGATTATTGGGACATTCATGCTATGGCCGATGCTATCTATTCCATCTGTATTAATCCGTCTCTTTTCCGCTATCTTCAGGAGGAGGGTAAGAAGGAAGTGGACGGAATAACCTGGGAAAAGGTAGGTTTGAGAATTCGTGCTCTTTATGAGGATGTGTTAAGAAACTATGGTAAATAATAAAACAATAAATACTAATGAGAACTATCTGTCTTTATTTTGAGATACATCAAATTATACATCTGAAACGTTATCGTTTCTTTGATATCGGTACAAATCATTATTACTATGATGATTATGCTAATGAGACAAGTATAAATGAAGTTGCTGAACGCTCGTATATTCCCGCCTTGAATACGCTCATTGAAATGGTGAAGAACTCGGACGGTGCGTTCAAGGTGGCTTTGTCCATTTCCGGTGTGGCATTGGAGCAGTTGGAAATCCATGCGCCTGCCGTAATCGACCTGTTGCACCAGCTCAATGATACGGGATGTTGTGAGTTCTTGGCCGAGCCATACTCTCATGGACTTTCTTCTTTGGCCAATGAGGATTGCTTTAAGGAAGAAGTAATGCGCCAGAGTGCCAAGATGAAACAGATGTTCGGTAAGGCTCCGAAGGTGTTCCGTAATTCCAGTCTGATCTATAATGACGAGATCGGTGCGGTAGTGGCAAGTATGGGCTTCAAGGGTATGCTGACCGAGGGGGCTAAACATGTGCTTGGCTGGAAGAGTCCGCACTATGTTTATCACTGCAATATGAACCCGAATCTGAAACTGTTGTTGCGTGATTTCAAGTTGTCGGATGACATCAGTCTGCGTTTCTCTAATTCCGAATGGAGTGAATATCCGTTGTTTGCCGATAAGTACATTAGCTGGATTGATGCATTCCCGCAAGAAGAACAGGTTATCAACATATTTATGGAACTTTGTTCATTGGGTATGTCACAGCCTTTGTCTTCCAATATTCTGGAATTCCTGAAAGCGTTGCCTGCATGCGCAAAGGAAAAGGGCATCACTTTCTCAACTCCTACGGAGATTGTCACTAAGTTGAAGTCTGTTTCGCAGTTGGATGTTCCATATCCTATGTCGTGGGTGGATGAGGAGAGAGATACAAGTTGCTGGCTGGGTAACGTGATGCAACGTGAGGCTTTCAATAAGCTGTATAGCGTAGCCGAACGTGTACATATCTGCGATGACCGCCGTATCAAGCAAGACTGGGACTATTTGCAGGCAAGTAATAACTTCCGTTTTATGACAACCAAGAATAGTGGTGTGGGGTTGAATCGCGGCATCTATGAATCTCCTTATGACGCATTTACCAATTACATGAATATTTTGGGGGATTTCATCAAACGTGTTGACTCTCTCTATCCGATAGATATCGATAATGAGGAACTGAATGCTTTGCTGACTACTATCAAAAATCAAGGCGACGAAATAGAAGAGTTACACAAAGAGTTGGAAAAAACACAGCATAAGCTGGAGAAGGAGAAGACAGCAGAGAAGAAGAAGGAAGCAAAGGCTGCTGCCAAAACAGCTCCTAAAGCTGCCGCAAAGGCTGATGTCAAGAAAACTGCTGCTAAAAAGTCGGTTGCCAAGAAAGCAGAACCGAAGAAAAAGGCTGAATAAGAAATATATTTTATATGAATGTAAAAAGAGATACTTATCACAAGTATCTCTTTTTACATTTAAGATGTTATTGTATTTTTATATTGTGCTGTATCGGTGTAATGATGAATGTGAATTCATAATCTCCATAAGGCACTTGATACTCTTTGCGGGCAATACTTCCCCAACTGTTGACACAGCCTAATCCTGCTTGCACTTTGTCAATACAGAGGTTGGTTAAGTCGGCTTCTTCCACTTCCTGAGAGTGCCCTTGTTGCTTGCTCCAACCTTCGTCCAATGATTCAATAGTATAATGCAAAGCAGATGCAGAGAATGGAGTAGCAGCAATCACTTCAATGCCGTTGCCTGCCTTATTCAACATCTTCCACCAACGGATATCGGTCTTGGTACCGTTTTCCTGTGGACGGATATAAGGATAAAACTGTTCCGTTACACTTTGGTGATAGATGCCGAGGTTGGTGCAATGATTGCGGTCAATATAGTTTTCAATCGGGCCGCGGCCGTAATATTCAATCGTTTCAAAACTGCGAGGCATGGGTAGTTGCATTCCGAAACGGAACATGTTGGGAACTTTTACACTCTTTTCTGTTGTTAGTTTTTGGGTTATTCTCATGGCGCCGACGTTGTTGATGACATAAGTCAGATTCAGCTTGGCAGATACTTTCGGCAAGTTATACTCTGCTTCCACAATAATTTGCTTGTTTTCTGTTCGTTGATTCAATGAAGTCAGTTTGATTTCCGGATTTTTCCATACTGCATATTTCTGGTGTATACGTGCACCGAAGTCATTGTCGGTAGGAGCACGCCAAAAGTTGGGTGTCAGAGCTTCACCTTTTTTAATCAAGTCTTGGCCGTTTACCTTGTATTTAGTCAGGTATCCGCTATGCTTGTTGAATTCGGCACAGAAAGCGTCATTGGAGATTATCAGATAATTCCGGTCACTATCCTGTACGGCGGGAACAGCTGCTGCCACATTGCTATATTCGTAATTTTTCAGTTCCACAGCATGATTTTTGTAAGGCTTCAGCGTCAATTGGTCTTTAGCTATGGTGTGTCCTGCAGGAAGCAAACCTTCTCGATTCTTCAATTTGTATGAAACGTTCAGCAGCCACTCCGCATGTTCACAGGTCTTGCCTAAATCCAGTTTAATTTTAGCTGTCTGTTGGGGAGCGACATCCAGTTTGTCCGTTCGGCCGGTACGTACCACCTTACCGTTCCTCAGAACCTCCCATTCTAAATAGTAAGCGGACAGATTACGGAAAAAGTATTCATTGAACACATTGATTTCTCCATTTTCCAAATCAGCAGGCGTAGTCCAGATATTCTGATAAAAGTAGCCTACCTCGTACATGTGTGGATTGGGTATACGGTCGGGACTGATAAGACCGTTGTCACAGAAGTTTATGTCACTCGCATCGAAACGGTTGAAATCACCGCCATATGCATAAATCATCTTGCCGTTCTTGCCCGTCCAACGTATGGACTGATCAACAAAGTCCCAGATGAAACCGCCTTGGAATTTGGGATATTTACGAATCAAATCCCAATACTCCTTGAAACCACCTTGCGAGTTACCCATGGCATGAGCATATTCGCACTGAATCAATGGCTTTTGGTAACTATCGTCTGTGCAATATTGCTCACATCCGTTGTAACCTGCATACATAGGACAGTAGATATCCGTCTTACCTGTTTTGCCGGCTTGTTCGTATTGCACTGCACGACTTGAATCTTCGGCTTTCACCCAGTCATAGGCTGCTTCGAAGTTAGGACCGTATCCGGCTTCGTTTCCCAATGACCAGAAGATTATACTGGGATGATTAAAACCGCGCTGTACATTGCGCCGGTTGCGTTCCAGATGCGCTTTTTTATAATCGGTACGTTTGGCAAGGCTCTCCTTGCCATATCCCATTCCATGTGATTCGATGTTGGCTTCTGCCACTACATAGATACCATATTGGTCACACAAGTCGTACCACAAGTTATTGTCGGGATAGTGGCAAGTGCGCACTGCATTCAAATTGAACTGCTTCATGATCTGAATGTCCTGAATCATACGTTCGCGGGAAACTACATAACCGTAATCAGGATCCATTTCGTGGCGATTGGCTCCTTTGAAAAGAACGGGTTGTCCGTTCACCAAGATTTGGGAATTCTTCAACTCTACTTTACGGAATCCCACTTTTATGGGAATCACCTCATTACCACCCTGTAAGGTGGCACGCAATGTATAAAGGTAAGGAGTTTCCGCTGTCCATTTATGAGGGTTATCTACATTTATCACCACTGTACCGTTGTTGTGTGCCGTTGTTTCAGCCACTGTTTTGCCGGTAGCGTCCAGCAACTCCAAATTCGTATTACCACTACCTTTCAGGCGGACAGTTACACTCAAAGAGCCGTTCTTATAGTTTGCATCCAAATCGGGAGTAATACGGATATCCTCAATGCGCTTCTTGTCGCGGGCATACAGGTAGCAGTCGCGTCCTACTCCGCTGTAACGGAAAAAGTCCTGATCTTCCAAATAAGTACCGTCACACCAACGGAATACCTGAAAGGCAATCAGATTTTTCTGCCCCGGTTTCAGGTAAGAAGTCAAGTCGAACTCTGCTTCCAGTTTGCTGTCCTCACTGTAACCTACATATTTACCGTTCACCCACAGATACATATTGGAAGTGACCGAACCGAAATGGGCAATAATATCTTTACCTTTCCAATCAGCAGGAACAGTGATTTCACGACGGTAGGAGCCGACGTGATTATTGGCAATAGGTACATGAGGAGGGTTATTCTTGAACTGGTTACGCCAGGCATAGCCGACATTTACATAAATGGGGTCGCCATAGCCGTTCAACTCCCATACACCGGGCACAGGTATATTGCTCCATCCCTTGTCGTTAAACCCCGGTTTCCAAAAATCAACGGGACGGGCATCGGCATTTTTCACCCAAAAGAACTTCCACGTACCGTTCAGGGTCATAAAGCGTGTAGAGTGTTCTTTAACCCCTACATGAGCTGCATCTGCTGACTCATACGCAAAATAATTGGTGTGCATCGGTGCGCGGTTTACGGCATTGATTTCCGGATTCTGCCATTCGGTAAAGGACTGGGCATTTATAACCGTAGACAAAGCTACAAGCAGTCCGGTAAAAATCTGTCTTTTCATGATATTCGATTCTTTTTATGTTATTCAAATACTGTTTCCAATAGAATTTGTCCTTTTCTATCTACTACTTTCGCCTTTATTCTTCCTTTTTGAATATCCAGACGTGTGGCACTTTGATTGCTTCCTACAATGACGGGGAAACTGTTTCCGGCACTGTTTGCCTTATGGAAAGCAAATTTATGAGTGTGTCCGGCTATCATAAGGTTGATATTCGCTTTGTTCAAGATAGGCAGTAACTTGCGTGCCAGGTCATTGCAACCATGGTTGATAGGGCGGTTGGCAAAAGTGTTGATGGTGGGGTAGTGGGAGATAACGATACGATATTTGGCTTTTTTGAATTCTTTGGTTTTCACCAACTCTTTCAGCCATGTTGCCTGTTCGCTGCGATAATTGTCGAAATCCAATAATCCGGCATATGCGGGAATGGTGTCCGGCTTGTCCTCACCGCAATCTATCATCACAATCATAATGTCTCCGATGCGGTATGAACCGTATATTTTACCATTCTTCTTAGGAAACAGCTTAGGGTAGATACGCGCCATTTTTCCGCGTGTTTCGTGATTTCCGCGCACCAGTTCAAAAGGTGTGGAAGTGGCAAACATCTTTACGCTGGTATCAATAAACGCTTTAAAGGGGGTTTCCTCATTCTCCATATAGCTCATCACATCTCCTGCATAAAAGAAAGCGTCACATGTTTTATATTCACAGAGCTCCAGCAATGTTTTTAGTTTGGCGGCATCATTATGGATGTCACTGGCGACGAACAGCGAACCGCCTTTGCTGTCAGGATCTGTTGTTTTGAATGTGTACCATTGCGAAGTAATGCTGTCACCGAAGACGATTTTGTATGGTTGGAATTCACGCATTTCTTTGGTATGAATACGGTATTGGTATGTACTTCCCGGCTTCAGTTTTTCTGCTCTGATAGAATGAAATGTATTGTAGGCCGCATGCATTCCATATTCGGTATGATAGTAGGTTTGGGAATGGGAGTCCCCCTTTTGTTTGAGTTCGATAAAGGAGAATGCCGGGTGCGAGGTTGTAAAATTGAAACTGGCTCCGTCAGCAGTTACTTCTTGCAGATAAGGCCCATGGTTGATATTGAACGGAATGTCACTTTGGGCATGGGTATAGGTGAAACTTAAAACTGACAACACTGTCAGCAGAAGAAGCTTCAATTGTTTTTTCATTACTAAGATATTCATGATGGCATATTGTTGATAGTTTGCAAATTTAATAAAAATACGGGTGGAAAGAAAATCCTGTCCCACCCGTATTGAAGGTTAGTGTTAAGTTAGAGTGCTATTTATTTAAGGCATTTAAGAATTGGGCTATTTGTGCTTCGGTAGTGGCAATGTTGTTCATTAATTGCCAACCTTCTTTAGCGTTCTCAGCGGATAGAGAAGGTAATTTATCTTTTAACTCATCAAACTTACCGATGGTTTTGCGTTTTTCTATTTGTTCATAGAGACGGTATACTTCACTGCTATTAGCAGCTTTTCCATGTATGCGGCAGAAGGCTATTTCTCCTTGGAAAGGGAATTGGGCGTTGGTAGCAGTGGCTGCGTTGTTTGGTGAATCGCCTCCGACATACATCCATTGGTTGTTGGCATTGCTGTTGAGTTTTACCTTACCGCTCAGTCCTGTCAACGTTCCGATGAGTATTCCATCCAGATAAGCATTCATTTCTTGACCATCGAAAGTAAATACGTAGTGATAATAACGGGAAGCCTCTATTGCTGGATAAAGGATACGCTTATACCCGCCATTGGTACAGTTAAACATGGCATAATATTGTTCTATTCCACTTTCATTCATTTGGAGACCAATGAAAGCGCCTTCTAAACCGCTAAAAGGACATTGCCGCACTGTGTTGTTGGTCTTGCAATACACTTCATACGTAAACTGTTGTTCTATCTTACTCTTGAAATCTGCATGACTACTGTAGTCTATCTTGAAAAATTTCTTACTATCTCCGGTGTACTTGCTGACATACATTTTTAAGTCCGAATTATATTCTATCTCCGGTTTTTGATCTGCATTCCCCAATACTGCTGTCAACCCTGAAGGTGCTACATTAGCGGTCATATTATCCGGGACGAACATTATATCAATAAAATCGGCTTTGGGAGCAGTTGCATTGGGGTCTGCTGTCCATTCTTTTGTGGTGAATGTCTGTGTTTTTGATTCAGATTCATTTTCAAAAGAGTCTACAGCTTTTACCTGAACTGTATATTCGGTATTATACTTCAGACCACTGATGTCCCAACTTACGGAGGCAGGCATATCTTCCCGCAAAAAATATTCCGAGTATACTTTGTAAGTCTTCGTTTCTTCTGCACCACTGATTTCTACCAGATATTTGGCCACGAGGTCATCGTCTGTGGCTTGGGGGATAATTATGGTACAACTATTCGCTGTGATATTTTCTATGGTGAAATCTTGTGACATGATAGGAGCATCTCCACCTGTACGGGCTTCAGTATAGATAAACTGCGAACCGTCGTGTGGTGCTTTTATAATCCAAGGTTTTTTGATTTCCTTTTTACGTTTGGTATCCAGGCGTACTATTTCCACGTCCATATTGTCGTCACAGTTCACGATCAAACCTTCCGTTACTTCTTCTCCGCTATCGCGATAACATTCTTTACGGTCATTTCCATGTACGTTTATGTCGAGGTCGGATACTACTCCATAATACCCCGGTCCTACATTGACCCATGTGAAGTCGTTTTGTTTGATAGAACGTTCGTCTTCTTGCGTGAAGTGCAGGTGTCCGGTGAAGTGTACTACTTGTGGGTAAGTCTTCAATGTGTTGTACAGTTGGTTATAGTGATACCAGGGGCTGTAAGCAGTTTCACCTACTGCAGGAGTATGTGAGAAAACGAAAATGGGCTTTCCCGGATATTTACGCGCGGCTTTTTCCAAATGGTTTTTCAGGAAGACTACGGCGTTCAGGTCATAGTTTCCCCATGCGTCCGAAATACTCAGCGTGATGAAAGGATAGCCGTTTATCTCTATATACTGATGGATTGGTTGTGCAAATACATCGTTGAAGAATTGTTTGGTATCTTTGTTATAGAGCTCATGGTTCCCTAACATGAAGTATGTTTTCACATCTGCCGGAAGATTCTGTTGGAACAAATTTTGGAGTCCGCGATAAGCAGCCTCATTGCCTCCGTCGGTCATGTCGCCACAAACAAAGATATTCTTTATGTTGGGTTGTTTTTCCAACAACGCTTTCAGTGCGCGTGGAGTTTTTATATCGGCATGTTCGGTACCTGTTTTGCGGCCATAGTGCAAGTCGGAAAGTACGGCAAAACTTAGTGCCGGTTTGGAGGTTGTTTCCTGAGCAGGAGCGGCTTCTTGTTCAAAAATCAGTTCCTTTTCATCGCTTTTCAACGAGTTCACCAGTTGTACAGTGGTTGTACGGGCTTGTTGCGTTTCGTTTTGAGGAACTGTTAATGTTATTTTTCCCGATTGTTCTTGAACCCCTTGTGGGGTGGCTGTAACAAAGTTCCCCTCTTCTGCTGTTTTTACTTCCCAGGTAACGCCGGGGGTAGAAGTGACTGTTAGCTGATAACTGCTTCCTTCTGCGATTACCGGAATTGTAAGCTGGGCACCTGATAGGGAAATGTCCTCCGACGAATAGGTGATGGATGCCACCACTTGTGCTTCCGCTTTGTCATCTTCGCAAGCAAACACAAGTGTTGCAAGCATACAGATAAAGACAAACGGCAAATAAATGTATGATTGTGTTTTCATGATTCGTTTAAATGGTTCGTTCTATTTTAAAAGGTTTAAATTGAAAGTAATACCTATTGAAAACAATGTTGCGTTATCCTTATTTTTACCTTGTTGTGTTTCTCCCTCTCCTCCTGTCAATAGGAGGAGAGGGAAGATGCGCTGTTTTTTACTCGTAATGATTCTGATGTAACTACTGAAGTATATTAGTAACCATATAATTCGAGTTCATCCAATGATACGTTGTACATCCAATAATAACCATTAGGAACTTCTGTGAGGGACAGGTTACGGTTGGCATTTGTCAGGAATGAAAGTCGTATGATTGTCGTCTCTGGATTTATTGTTATGAATTCACTCTCATAATAGTTGACTTCGACACCGGTTTTGTATTCATCCTTGACATATCCGTCTACTTTCTTTTTGAAGAATGGCATTTTATCATCAAAAGACAAGCATGGGGTTAAATCATCTTTACTTGTTCCTGCATAGAATTTCGCTTTTCCCGGGTAGTTGCCTCGTGATTGTTTCATTACTATTTTGAGATGATTGATGTTTGCATCGGTGACGTTTATATCAATATATATTCCGTAAGTTGAGTCGAAATACTTCGTTTTATCATCACCTGTTTCGAAGTTCCATTCGGATTGCCAATAACCGGCGCCTGTGTTTGCCCAGTCACTAGTTGCATCCTGTCCCCATAATTTTCCATCAGCTAATAATTTAACTGGTAAATCAGACCAAGAGCTTACTCCTTCGCTATTCGTACTCAACTTATCCGTCAGATCCAATTTCTTCATTACCGAGATTTGCAGATAGATGATGTCTTTTTTTACAGCAATCGCATTATTGGTGCACGATTTCATTTGTACGGGCAATAGGTATTCTCCGGTAGCCGTTTGTGCCGTAGTTGTTATTGTAATAGGATAATCTTTAGAACTTGCATTCGTGAGTTCTCGTGTCAATTCTACTTCGTTGAGTGTATAAGTATCGCTTGGCAGGAGTGTATAGTTGGTACTGTTTTCTGTATTGTACGCACTAACCAGTCCTTCCAAAGTGCTTTGCTCGGTTTCAAAACTTACAGTAGCGGCTTCATCCCATTGGAATCCTGTGTTTAATTTCAGGCTCAGCTTTTTGGTTGTGCTTTTGCTTGCTTCTACAATGTCGCTATTTGTTTCACCCGATGCCAATCCGATAGATAAGATCGGAGTTTCTACTGAGAACTTGAAATAGCATACCGTCTCTTTATTTACCAGGAACGGCATTCCTTCGCATGCTGCCAGCGTGACCGGAAGAATGTATTCTCCTTCTGACAAGGCAGTGGTAGAGCTTGCTTTTGCACTGATTACGATGGCAACCTCTTTGTTGCTTCTGTCTGCGGTGCCGAACTCCAGTTTGCCGTCGGTTCCTATTGTATAGTAGTCCGTAGGCAGCAGAGTGGCTGATTTTGATTCGGCTTGGTTATATACGTCTACCCATTCTTGCAGTTTAATGGGATCTGCTTCAAAGACTACCTTACTATCCCAACGGTTGTCTACGTTCATGGCAACGTTCAGTGTCTTTGTTATATCCCCTGTGATGCCGGCAATGAGTGCGTCTCCCTCGCCAATGACACCGCCTGGCTCTACCAGGGAAAATTGGGGGGTGATAGCTTTCAGTTGGATAAGGAGAAAGTCATACCCCTCTTTTATTTCGCAACCCTCGGCGGTGAGACGGACGGCGACAGCATATTGTCTGTCGTTTATGTCCGTCAAATCTTTCACAGAACTTTTAATAGTCATGTCCACTTTCTGCTGTTTCACATCGGCAGCCACTTCTATTGTGGGGGGCAGCGAGTAGTACGCTGCCGGAAGCAGGGCATAGCTTGTCTTGTGCTCGGTATTATAGGCATCCAACTCCTCCTGTGTCAGCGGAGTGAGTTGGGCATTGACGGCATCCTTGTTGCTGCTTCCTGTTCTTGTCAGTTGCAGGTTGACGGGAATATCCTTTGACTCATTTAGAAAGGCTACTGTTTTCTCTGTTTCCTTCCATGCCAGTTTGGTAATGGAAGAATTATCCGTTCCTTCTGTGCCTTCAATATCTACCGGCGGGGGCAACAAACTGCTGTCATCTTCATCGCTGCAAGCGGCGGAGAAGCATAGCAGTCCGCTGATCAGCGATAGAAATAGTATATTGTTCTTTTTCATGATTTTGTTTTTTTATTGCTATGGTTTTCTTTAATAAAACTGAAAGACTTCCTTACAGCTTATTTTTTGCAGTCGATAGTCATTTTATAGATGGACTTACCGTTGATAGGAGTTTCGCATTTGTCCTTCAAACCTTGCATGTGCGGTTCATAGTAGGGCAGAAACGCGTAACCCTTGTGTCCGGTATTTGCATTGACGGCTTCCAGCAGGAACATGGAATAATATTGCCATTTGGCAGAGCCATGCCAAAAGAGGTCACGTGCTTCCTTGCGGATGATGGAACCCTCGTTGTCCATAGCTATATGTACAACGGGATTGATTTTTCCGCTTTCATATTTGTAGAAGTTCAGCTTGAAACCGTCCACCGGCTTATTGTCTTCGGTTACCGAAACTTCAATGAGGTCGGTGAAATACTCCCACATGCAGGAATCCCACAAGCGGTACTCTTTCTTGGAAAGGTTGGCGTTGAGGCACAACAACTCGTATTCGTTCCAGTAACACTCTTCCAGAGTTCCGTAAGTGTTGTCGTTCATAATACCGTCCGGTGCTCTGAATCCTTTCCCGTTGATAGGGTTGTTCTTGCCGTTGAAATTTACTACATACAAGTCCCAGATGCCGCGGAAGTGCCCCAACTCGTGTGTGATGGAAGCGATGGTTTTGGCTTTGGTTTCATCGAAGTGGTCATAGAACTTATCCACATTTTCCTCGTTTGGGTTAATAACGAGGATGTTAGACATCCCTTTTCCGTCGTCCCCGCAACCGCCGCCTTTGCCTACTTCAAAGTCCTGTATCACGAAGTCGTAAACTACGAGGCATTGGAATTTGTTGAAGTCTATTTTGTCGGCATGATCCACCGGTACATCCCAGTGCTTGGAGATATTATTACCTTTGTCGTCCTTGCCGTTTTCGTAGATGATAATGTCCTCCAGGTCGGGAATAAACACATAATTACGTTTCAATGCGCCCTGCTTGTCCAGCTTGTTGAAGCGTTCGTTGATGGCGTCCCATTCTGTCTTCAAGCGGTTTTTGAAGAATTCCGCATCTCTCATTTCCCAGCCTTCCTTGTCGATGGCTATCTTTACGTTGAAAGCGCAATTGGTTCCGTCGTCATATTCCAGACCGACATTTTCTGGATTGAATTCACCGCCATCAGGAACTTCCGTTCCGGGTTCACCGGGTAGTTGAGGCTCGTTCTTGTCATCATCGGAACAGCCGACGAACATCATCCCTAAACAAAAGAAGAGTAGTGTATAGAATTGTTTCATAATGATACTTTTTATGGTAATATTAATATCCGAATATTTCAATCTCTGCTAATCCGACCAGTTTGCTACCTACGTTTGCGGCTGTTATGTCAGTCAGCGTTCCTTTTTTGCTTTCTAAGAATGCGATGCGTACAGCTGTGACTTCTCCGCAGTCCTGATAGTCCAAATCCCGGATGTGTCCTCCGTCAAGTTCCAATAAATAGTTTGTTTTCTTTTTGGCATTAGGGAAGACTGGAGCAATTTCTTCTGCATCATCGTTTGTCTTTATAAGTGTCCATTCAGGGTTGCTTACGGTTTTGGCATAGACTTTTGCTTTTGTGGCAAGTGTATGCCATGCGTATGCCGATAATCGGATCTTCATGGCTTTGGTTATTTTCTTGTCCAGATTGGAAATATCCACATAGATGCCATAGGTAGGATCGCAGTAGGATTCAAGCCCTTCCACTGTATAATAGTAGGACTCCCAGAAAAGACCTTCGCCCACTCCGCCGTCAATCAGTTTACCTATTGTTTTTGGACTGCTATTGGTGGTGATGTCGCTGTCAGTCGGTTTTATTTGTATCATTCCGTCTGTCAGGCTGATGGGCAGATAGCAAGTGCCTGCATTGACTTCAAATGGCATTCCTTCCACCTCTTTCAGTATGATGGGCAGCAGGTAGTCTCCGTCTGTCATGCCTTCCTGATACTTGACGGTAATATCCAGTTTTTGGCTTCTTTCTGTTTCGGCAAACTCCACGACGGGAATGTTGTAAGCAGATGTCGGCAATAACTTGTGAATCTTTCCGGTCTCAATGGAATATTGGTCTACCAGGAAATGGAGGATGTCTTCGTCGGTTTCCGGATGAACCTTGAACTTCCAGCCTTCATTCGGCATATTCAGCTTTAGGGAGGTAGTGAAAGTGGCTTGCTGCAAATACGTGTTTGAGGTATGTACTTTGAGCGGTGTCTGTATGCCGATATCGCTCATGGACACTTGGGGAGTGATGACTTTGGGCTTGATAATCAGATCGCACTTGTTTGGATTGACGCTATGCGTTTCGCTGATTAGCTTGACAGGCAACACATATTCCTGGTCTTGATCCAATTCGCCGATAGCGGCTTTCAGTGTGATGTCCAGCGGCTGGCTTTCTACGCCTGCTTCGAACGCATATTGTTGGTTGAACTCATAGCAGTCCGACGGTAACAGTACGTAATCAGAGCCAATCAGTTTGTTATAGGCATCCATTTCTTCCTGTGTAAACAGGCGTACTGCGGCAGTGCGTGCAATGTCGTTGTCTGTGCCGCCTTTACCTACAATGGTGCTGAAAATCAAATCCTTGTTCACATTGTAGAAGTCCACTTCCTGCAATCCGTTATCTTTCAGATAAAGGGTGGAAGAGAAACTGTCATCATCAAAATGCACTTCCCCGGGATCCTCACAGGAAGTGGTGGCAAAAGCCATCCATCCGCAGAGCAGTGATGTTATATAAATGTTCTTTTTCATTTTCTTCGGTTTTAAAGTTCTTTCGTTTAATATCCGGGTGCCTGTACCAGGTTTGTATTCTTTCCGATTTCACTCTGTATGATAGGTAATATATACATGCGTGTGCTCCATTTATAAGGTTGGTTCACTTTTACACGTTGGTTGAACTCGGCGAAAGTCGGATTCATTTTTTCTACGGCGTTCAGTCCTTCGCGTTTGCCTGCCGACAGGTATTGCGGTGCTACCATGTAGCGGCGCAAGTCGTAAAAACGGTGTCCTTCGCCATAGAACTCAACGAAGCGTTCGTTCAGAATCCAGTCTGTCAGTGTGCGTTCGGACTCGGTGATATCCGCTTCAGTGATGGCGGGCAGACCGGCACGCTGGTGCACCTTGTTCAGGTTTTCGAGCGCTTTGGGCGTGTTGCCTTGTGCTGCATAACATTCGGCAAGATTCAGGTAAAGTTCTGCCATGCGGATGAGCGGACGTTGGAAACGGTCGTTGGTGACATTGCCGTTCCTGTCGTAGCGACGGTTGGGACGAACGAACTTTTGTGACAGGAAGCCTGTTTCGCAGCGGTCACGATAATGCAACTCGGGGTTTAAGCCTTGCTTTTGGCTGTCTTTCATTTCCAGACGCACCGGTTTGCCTTCTGCGGTCGTTGTGCCCCAATCTCCCTGGTCGAATGCCATCCAGGCATAGAAGCGGGGCTCGCGGTTGATTGCCAGGTTGATGATGTCCGGACGTGATTCGTCTACACCTGCTCTTTGCAACAGGTCGGGTTGGGTGGTATCCAGGAACTTGCCGTCTTTGGTATAGAATTTCTCCATACTGCCCAGATAGGGGGCGTAACTGTTGAAACCGTCCACCCAGTTGCCGTCGTTCTTTTGCAGCACACGCCATGGCATCATACAGTCGGGAGCGTAACCGTCGTCTTTCGATACACCCCAAATGTATTCGGTATTTCCTTCGTTGTAGCGGCTCGACGTTAAGTAACGCAGCATCAGTACCCGTTTCTTGAATTCGTCCGTAGCGCCTCCCGGAATATAAATATTGCTCAAAGAGATATTTTGGCGGTCGTACATTTCCAGGTCTTCATACAGTTTATGACCGGCAATGCGGGCTTCTTTAAGAGCTTCTTCGCAGGCCACGCGGGCTCGTTCCCACTTCTGCGGGTCATAGGTGAGGCTGACAAGTTCGGTACCGTAGTCCACACCGTCAAGTGAAGTACTGATCTTGTTGCGCCAGTCTTTGTAAGGGAACCCGCCGTTCCACAAAGGAGAGGCAGCATAAACCAGCACTCTGGCTTTCAGAGCGCAGGCAATGGCATGAGTGGCGCGTCCACGTGTGTTCTCCGTACGTTCGGTGGGCAGGTTATATCCTTTGATAACCTTCTCATCCAGCGTTTTCACAATCCAGTTGGTCACTGCATCATAATGGAAGCGTCCATTATATTGTGAGGATGGAGTTTCGGGATCTATGCGTTTGTCGGTGATGGGGCATGGTCCGTACATGCGCAACACTTGGAAATGATAATAGGCCAGCAGGAAATAGGCTTCAGCTTCGTATTCGGCACGTTGCTGCTCGGTTATTCCTTGGGCTTTGGGCAGATACTCCAAAAAGAGTAAGGTTTGTCCGATGTATTTATAACAGAGATTCCAGTCTTGCGGCGTTTCGCTGATGGGAATCAGCAAGTCGTATGCTATTTTATGCTGAAGTTCGCCCCATGCTTGCGGGGTGGCAAACTCATCTGCTGAGGCCTCAACATTTCTGTATTGAATAGGATTGTTTACATTGGCATAGCAGGAATAGAGGAAGTCTTCCGTTTCGTTCGCGTCTTTCACCGTATCGTCCATGCCCACTTGTTCGGGAGGGACAATATCCAAAAAGTCGCAGGAAGTCATCAGTACGCCTGAGGAAAACAATAACGCACCGCCTATAAGTTTTATGGATTTCAGTAATTTCATAGTTGTCTGTTTTTTTAGAAGTTTAATTGTAAACCGATATTAAAGGTACGTTGCAAAGGATATTTATACCATTCCAACTCAGGATCCCATTCTTTGAAGGGACTGAATACGGCTATGTTGTCACCGGTCAGGTAAACGCGGCCGTATTTGAAGGTGTATCCCACTTCCAGTTGTTTGAATCGCAGGAAATTACCGTTGCGCAGCCAGTAAGTGCTGTTTTGCCGGTTGTTGTCAGTCTCTGAATTGGTGATGCCCAAACGGGGGTATTGCGCATGAGGGTTTTGGTTTTCTTCTGTCCAGCGGTTTTCGGCAACGTATTGGAAGACATTGTGGCTCTCTGCTCCGAACGGGTGGACGCCGCCATCCTTGTTCATGTTGATTTTACGCATGGCGGAACCGTTGAAGAACACGCCGAGATCCCATTTCTTGTAAGTAAGATTCACTCCGAAACCGTATTGGATGCGGGGATCTTTACCTAATTCGGAAATGAAAGCCTGGTCATAACTGTTGATAACTCCGTCACCGTTCAGGTCGCGGTATTTGATATCACCCGGCATAGGAGTACTTCCCAACTCCTGTTTGGCATGGTTGTCTATTTCCTCCTGACTGCCGAAAAGTCCTTCTGCCACATATCCGTATTGGTAACTCAACGGACGTCCGGTTTTTATCTGCCAAGGATATTCGTGCCAGATTTCATCTATGTACACATATTTGTTCTTGGTATAGGTGAAGTTTCCGCGGAAGTCGATAGTGAGGTTTTTGCCTATCTGTGTGCTGTAGCTTGTGCTCACCTCATATCCTTGGTTGGACATTTCCCCTATCGGAGAATAGGGAAGGGCGTTGGAGAAACCAATCATGTTGGGCCATGCGGCGCGCATCATCAAGATGTTGTACCGTTTTTCGTGGAAATAGTCGAAGATGATGTTCCAGTTACGGAAGAGAGTGATGTCGATACCTACGTCCAACTTTTGCGAACGTTCCCAACAGGCGTTTTGTACGGCATATCTCTCTAATTGCGGTCCCACTTTGTAGGTATTGAAGTTATCACCCGTCGTCCAGCCGATTTTATCTAGAGATACTTGGTCGATGTAAACAAAGTTGGTCGGATAGTCCAAGTCATCGCTACCTACCTCACCGAAAGAGGCGCGTACCTTGAGGTTGTCCACTTTGTCTCTCAACGGTTCGAAGAATGCTTCGTTGCTGATAACCCAACCCAATGACATGGCGGGGAAGAACTCGAAGCGGTCTGCGCGCGCCAAACGTTCCGTACCGTTATAGCCGAAGTTGAACTCTGCCAGATAACGCTGTCCGTAGTCGTAAGTGAAACGGCCGGAGAAGCCTTGGTTACGGTTGGGAAGTACGTCTCTTTTGAAGTCACGCTGCATATACATCAACATACCGCCTACGTTGTGCATGCCGAACTGACGCTTGTAGTCCAATTGGAACTGCATGGTGATGGTGCGTTCGGTGTATCTGCTGATGTCGGAAGTATAGATGTATTCGGTGCCGGAAGTGCCCAGACGCTCCATGTCATATTGGTCTGTACCGGGTGTCCATTTGGTAATCCGGTAGTAGTAAGGTTCGATGGAGCGTGTGAAGGCTTGGCTGGAAGTGTTCTTGAAGTGAATAAGAGCGTTGGCGGATAGCCCCTTCGTTACAAAATCCAGCGTTTGGTCTATGCGCATGGTGGTGTGCATCATGTTTTCGTCCACCTGCTTGAAAGAACTTGCCATGTGGGCGTACGGATTTGTACGGAGTGTGGCATTGCTGAGAATGGCGTTACCGAACCGCATGTGCTTGTCTCCTTTTTGCGCCGGCAGCGTGGCGGGGAAGAAGATAGGATTGGCGGTATGTGTCATGATGAACAGGTCCTGCGTCTTGTAATTGGGCCCTTTTCTGTTTTGGATCTGGGCATTCATGTTCAAGCGTATTTTGGTGGTCGGGGTGACCTTTACCTGCAGATTATTCTGGAAGTTGTAGGAAAGGTTGTTGATGTTGTTGTTGAACGAGTAAATCTGCGGAGAATCCAGCAGACCGCTATCATGGTTCACGTTGAGGCTCATGTAATAGCTCACGCGAGAGCCGCCGCCCTGGAGGTTCACATTGGCGCGTTGGCTCATGGCCATATCTTTAAAAAGAAGGTCGCGCCAGTTAACGTCGGGATATACGTATGGATTGACTTTGTTGCGCGTGTTGTCTATGCGCTCCTGGCTGTACATCAGGGAAGTGGCGCCTCGGTTTCTCTGTCCTTCATTGTATAGTTCCATCCAAGTGGCGCCGTCTACGAACTTGGGGAAGTTCATCATCGACTGGAAGGAGTTTTCTACCGTAACGTTGATTTGGGTTTTCGTGTTTTCCTGACCGCTCTTGGTGGTGACTAACATCACACCGTTGGCGCCGCGCGAACCGTAGATGGCAGTAGCCGAGGCGTCTTTCAAGATAGAGAACGACTCGATGGTTTCAGCGGGAATGTTGTTCAGGTCGGTGCTGGAGATTTCCACGTCATCCAACAGGATGAGGGGAGTCTTGCGCCCGCCGAAAGTGGAAATGCCGCGGATGTAGAATTCGGAAGCGCTGCCCGGTTCGCCGCTGGTGGTATTTACCATCACACCTGCCAGGCGACCCGCCAATGAAGAGGTCAGTGAAGAACTCGGAGCTTTCAACGCCGCGCCTTTCACGCTGCTGATGGCTCCCGTTACGCTGACTTTCTTCTGCGTACCCGAACCGACTATGACAACTTCGTCCAGCAGCTCGTTGTCCGATGTCAGTTTTACGTTGATTACGCCTAAATCTTCTACCGGAACCTCGCGTGTTTTATATCCGATATAAGAGAATATCAGGATGCTTTTACGACTGTCTACTTCGATAGAGTAATTACCGTCGATGTCCGAGATGACTCCGGTAGTAGTGCCTTTCAACTTGATGTTAACACCTATCAGTGGAGAGCCGTCTACTGCATCGGTAATAGTACCCGTTACCGTACGGCCTTTCTTTTGTTGATAGGTCGTCATCACTTCTCTACCTGTTTTGTCTGCGGAATCGGCAAAAACCGGATCGGTGGCTCCCGATAATGCCATGGCGACTAAACAGAGTGAGAATAGTTTCTTAGAATGCTTTTTCATTAAGAATAAAGTTTTAATTAGATTTTATCTGTTAACTATCTCTTTTATTTCTGCAGGCAAATATCAGAGAAAGTCAGCTAAGGCGCTTTGTTTTGCGTGCCTAATTGTATTCTTTCCGTAGCGTGGGACGGAAAACAAAGAAAAACATGAAAAAAAACCTTGGACTTATCGTCGCAAGGTAGGGGAGACGGCAGAGTATCTCTACCTTGTAAAAGGAGAATACTCAATGGCTTTTTTTATACTCTGTCGGCGGCATGTCGTATTTCAACTTGAAAATCTTGGTAAAGTGCGAGCTGTTGGCAAATCCCACTTCGTTCATAATCTCCTGCACGTTCAGTTCGGTATTGACCAGTAGGAACGCGGCTTTCTCAAGCCGTACATTGCGTACGTAATCCGACAGTGATTGTCCGTCAATCCGTTTCAAGTCCCGGTAGAGTTTCGTCCGGCTCACCCCCATGGCATTGGCAATCTGCTCGGGCGACAGGTCGGGGTTGCCGAGGTTTTCGTCAATAACCTTCTTGAGCTGCTCCGTCATGGCTTTCAGTTCCTCCGGATTTAAAGCGGATTTCTGGGGCTCCTTGCCCGTCTCTCCGCCGGTGTTCCGTTCGTTGGAAGCGCTTTCATTATGCAGGGCGGATTGGGAGCTCTTGAACCATTGTTCCCGTTGCGCCAGCAGGCGCTGGAGGTTTACTTCCAGCAATTTCATGGAGAACGGTTTGGGGATGTACAGGTCTGCGCCCGATTCGTATCCCTCTATCTGGCTCTCTACATTGTCCTTCGCCGTAAGCAATACCAACGGGATGTAGGCTACGGACAGATTGTTCTTGATGCGGCGGCACATCTCTATGCCGTCCATTTCGGGCATCATCACATCACTGACAATGATGTCGGGGAAGATGGACATGCACATTTCCAGTCCGATGCGTCCGTTATCGGCTATGCGGATGTTGTAGGACGGTGAGAGCTGCTCTTTCAAGGCAGCTTGCAACTCCTTGTTGTCCTCCACCAGAAGCAGGGTGGGCAGTTGCGGATTGTCGGTGTCCTGTTCTTTGGGCGTCTCCTCTTTTCTTGTTTCGTCCGCGCTGAGTTCATTGTACTGCTCGTTGATGAACGCTTCGATGTCGGGAACGTCATTTTCGGTTTCCGTGCATCGGTTGAAGATGGGCAGCGCCACAATGAATTCCGTTCCCGTCATGCGCTCGCTGCTTACGACAATCACCCCTTTGTGCTGCAATACGATGCTTTTGACAATGGCGAGCCCGATACCTGAGCCCAGATGTGACTGCGAAGTGCCTTTGGTCTGGAAGAAACGTTCGTAGATAAGGCGGATGGACTCAGTGGAAATGCCTACGCCCGTATCTTTTACGGTGAGTATGCACACCGGTTGTTCTGCGGGGATGCTGCCTTCTGTGTGTACCGTTTCGTAACGGGGAACAATGTCTTTCATCGTCCCTCTTTTGAAAGAAACCTCTATCTGTCCGCCCTCGTTCGTATATTTAATGGCGTTGGAAAGCAGGTTGATCACCATTTTTCCTATTTTGTCTTTGTCGGCATCCAGCACGATGTCTTCGGCTTCGGCGGTGTAACTGGCGGCAAGCCGTTTGTTTTCCGCCCACGAGCTGATTTCGTCGAAAAGCCGGGCCACCATCTGCGACATATTCAGACGTTTGAGGTTCAGGCTGCCGATACCCAAATCCGCTTTACGTATATCAACCAGTTCGGTGATGAGCGCCAGCATCTTTTTGGTGTTGGTCAGAATGGTTTTGCACTCTTTGGCAGGGCTGTCCTTACCGGACAGTCTCTCGGCAGCCAGCAGTATCAGGGTGAGTGGGGTTTTCAGTTCGTGGGAGGCGTTCATGAAGAACTGCATCTTCGCCTGATATTTCTCTTCGTCCTGCGCCATCAGGATTTTTTGGATTTCGTTTTCCTTTTTAAGGTTCTGTTCCTTGTTGTATTGCCTGAAAGCGGCGAAAAGGACAAATGCGATGAACGCTGCATAGCCTGTTTTGGCGTATGGCGACAGCCACCATGGAGGCAGAATACGGATTTCTATAGCCTTTCCCGGTTCTTGCCAGGTATATCCTTTGTCGTTGGAGAGCTGTACTTCCAGCTTGTACGAGGAGTATGGGAGGTTGGAGAAGTAGACCTCGTTGTCGGAATGGCGCAAGGTGCGCCATTCTTCCTGAAAACCTTTCAGGCGGTAGCGGAACATAACCTGTTCGGACAGCTCGTAGCCCAATGCCGCCAGTGAAATGGTGAAGTTGTTTTGCAGGTGGTTAAGGGTCAGTTTGTCTGTTTTGTTCAGTATCTTATCGAGCAGCACACGCCCGTTGTAATCGGTTTGTGGAATAATCTTCCGGTTGTTTACGAACAAGTCGGCAAACATAAGTTCGCTGTTGCCGCTGTTGCCGGTAATCCGGTCGGGGTAGAAATAGCTCAATCCGTATAGACCGCCCATATAGAGCGCGCCGTTTTCGCTTTTGTAAGATACGTTGATCTTGAATGCGTTGTTTTGCAACCCGTCTCCTGAACCATAAGTCTGGATGGTGTTCTTTTGGGGATTTAGCCGGGTGATGCCGTTACCTCCTACCCACACGTTGCCCTGCCGGTCCAGCAGTACGATTTCACAGTCATTGTTCGGCAATCCGTCCTGTACGGTGTAGGTCGTGGCGGTGTAGTCGTTGTTGCGTTCGGAATGTAATACAAGCTTGTTCAGCCCTCCTCCGATGGTTCCTACCCAACATACGGAATCGTTGTTGCAGTCGATGCTTGCCAGATAGTTGGTGGATATGGATGCGGGGAGCGAAGCGTCGGCCTGATAAGCGGAAAGTTCTTTAATTTTTCCGTCGGCTGTCAAGCGGAGGCGGTTCAATCCGTTGGTGGTGCAGAAGAAGAGAGTTTTCCCTTTGATAAGTATGTGAGCCACCAAGTCGGAGAGCAGACCGGGATCGGTCCGCGTATTCAGCTGCATGCTGATGGAGGGAGAGGTCAGCGGGTCACTGATGCGTAATACTCCTTTTCCCCAGGTTCCCACCCATAATTCTCCCGCTTCATCTTCGGTGAGATAGGCTATGCTGGTATTTACGGTCTGTGCGTCATCCCGGTTGGCGGGTCTCATTCTGTTCAGCTTTTGCGTGTGAGTATCGTAGATCAGGATGCCCGAGCTGGTGCCGATATAAAGATGCCGCTGGTCGCGGCTCATTTCTACCGCTTGGTAATAAATGGCTTCCGGACTGTCTTTTTGCAGCGGGATAAAGGTGAGTTCGCCCGTCCGGGGGCGGTAACGGAACAGGCTTCCATACTCCACAATCATCCAGTTGGTGCCGTCTTTCTGTCCGGTGACGGATACGATTTCGCTTTGCGAGAATCCCATTTCTTGAAAGTCCGCCGTCGAGATGTTCGTAAAGAGAGACTTGGACAGGGGGCGGTAGAATACACCCCAGCTATTGGTTGCCACCCATAGGTTATTGTATTTGTCGATCTGGAGATCTTCTATTTTCTGGGTAGAGAGATTGTCTCCTTGCGTGTTCCGCAGGTATTCCCGTACGACGGGGTGGGGTGAGAAAGGTTGCTGCACTTCAAAGATGCCTGCCGAATACCCGCACCACAGCCCGCCTTCCTCGCTGACAACGAGCTTCCCGTTGGTGATGGCAGGGATGCGCGGATGTACCCGATTGAAGTTAATATAGGCGGGGGCAGTGTAATCAAGTTGTCCGTTGGCAACAGAAAAGCGATAGCATCCGTCGCCCGAACGCGCATAAAGGAAGCTGTCACGCAGGCAGATACTGCGTATCCATTGGTCTTTCCCGAAAAGTTTGCCGGCTTCGTGGCTGTTCAGCAGCGCGATGTGCCCGTTGTCGATGCTTAACCGCATGATGTGCCATCCGGAGGAAGCCCATGCCGCTTTGCCTTGAAACTGTATGTCGCTGATGCCTTTGCAAAAGATACGGTCGGCTTCGCTGTCCCATTTCATCGGACTTAATGTGTCATTCTGTGCCTGTACGGCAATGATTTCCTGCGGTGTCCTTATCCATAAGTGGCAGCCGTCCGGGGCGATGAACAAATCGGTAACGGTGGCTCTTAGCTGTATGGATAGTTTTTCGTCTTCTATATAATAAGGTATATAGCGGTGGGTATTCAGGTCAAAGCAGGTCAGTCCGCTTTCCGTACCCAGCCACATCCTGTTCTTGTTGCAAACGATTGCCCGGATGCGGTTGTGTGATTCATACACTTTGTGCCCTTGCGGATAGTAGTCGAACGTCTCCAGAGTATAGCCGTCGTAGCTTTGCAATCCTGCGAAAGTTCCTATCCATATCAGCCCTGTGCTGTCTTGAGCCAGACAGTTGGCATCGGTATGTGCCAGTCCGTTATCTATATTCAGGTGTTTGAATATCTCATTGGCATGTATGGTTGTAATTGTTGAGGGCAGAAATATAAATAAGAATATCAGTAGCTTGTACAGGCTTTTCATTGCAAGTTGTATTAGAATTCTGATGCAAATATATTAAAACTCGTATACATAGCATATGATTTTAGATAAAAAAGTGGAAAGAAGGTTGTATGCGGAAGTTGAATTTTACTTCATCTTTTACAAGTGGATTTTTTTATTCTTTTCTTATCACTCGTCACACTTGTAAGTAACTTGTTGAAAGTGTATCGGTTGTCGTGTTGTGACAACCGATATGAGTGTGATGACAAATGTTTTGTCATCACACCTTTTTTGCGGAAAAAACAGTCACTTTACGCCGTAACTTCTTTGTTATCAGCCTTTATATATACTTTGTGCGACCCTTGTCCCACTGTTGCCAAATAGCCCTTTTCTACCAACAAATTGAGGTCATTCAGCGCTTTGTTCTTCAAAAGTCCGGTAAGTCCGCTATAATCTTTGCGGGTAATGAAAGGATGTGTCTCCAAAAAAGCCAATAATCGGCGGTAACGTTCCGCACCGCTGATTTCGGCACTGTGCCTGAAACCGTATCCCGCCTTGACACGTTCCACAAAGCCTGCACACTGCTTGCGGAAACCGGGGGATACCCGGAAATGCACTTTGCCGAAGAATATGCTTTGTGCATGAATTTCCTTTTTGTCCTCCACCGGGCGGGACACCAGCCCTGCCGAAAAGTACCCCATGTCGCCCAACTGCACATGGTGTCCTTCGGAGAGATAATAGGAAATGCGGTCTTCAAATGCCGCCAGCAATCCCTCGATGTCTCCGGGAGTAAAGCTGGATGCCTGTGAAATGTCACTCACCAGACGTTTGGTAGTGATAGTTCCCCTGTTTACGATGCGGGGGTAAAGGGGTTGTAACTCGCCGTCGCCTTTTGGATTGGGCTTTCTTTGGAAGTCATACGCTGCTGCCATGGTTCTTTTAGTTTTTATTTGATTAATAATATTGTCACGTAACGACTCAGGTACACGCCTGCAAGTCTGAGCAACTGTCATTCAGAGCGTAGCGAAGAATCCCCTCTCCCGTTATCATCACAAAGGGAGTGGATTCTTCGGGCTAAAGCCCTCTGAATGACAGATTGTACTACTTTTTAGTATTTACACTCGCTGAATGATTGTTGTATCATTGCGGTTCTATCGTATTCTGCCAACCGAAACAAAACAGGAGAGTGTGTCAAAACTCTGACAGACATATCATTAGCTTCGCTCAAAATATCTTTTTATTTCTTACGCCAATGTATAGTCTGTCATGCAGAACGTAGTGAAGCATCTCTTCTCCTACTCATAAAGAGAGTAGATTCTTCGCTTCTTTTTGTCCTTTTGCTTCAGATAAAATGCCGTTATACTTGCAGTATAACTTCGTTTTGCATCTGCGGGCTGTGCGGTTTCCGGTTGCGGGCCGGACAGCCCGCAGATGGAAACCGTCCGGCCCGCAATTGAAAAACGAAGTTTAACTACTTTCAAAGGTACAAAATCCATGAGGCAAAGTCAAGTTTTTGCGGGTTTATTTTTCAATTTTTCTTATTGTATCACACCGGTTGTATCCGGTGATTTTTTTTCAAAGAAAAGGCTTTATTTACTTGCTTTCAGCACGTTTTATATGTAACTTGCAAGCTCTAAGAAACGGAGTATATTCTTCAATAATTTTTAAAACAAAAGTCGGCAATGAAAGTAACCTTGACGAAGGAAGATCAAGACCACAGAACAGAAACTATCAGTACTTGCGAAGCGGAAGCGTTTATCAGCAAAATCAAGTCGGAAACCAAAGGAAAGTATGTCAGCGGATTGCGTACCATGCTGGAATATACAAGCGGCAACAGCGGGGGACATTACGAACACATAGACCGCCTGCCACGCGTCTGTCCCGCACTGGAATACGGACGTACACGCGAGGGCGAGCGGAGAGTGAAACGTTACAACGGCATTGTGCTGCTGGAAGTGCGGAACCTTTCCGGACTGTCGGAAGTGGAGCCGGTGAAAGAACAGGTGTCATTATTGCCGCAGACCTATGCCGCATTTGCCGGAAGCAGCGGCCGAAGCGTGAAGATATGGGCGTTGTTTGCCTTGCCCGACGGGAAACTGCCGCAACGCGAGGAGGAAATCAAGCTGTTCCATGCACATGCTTACCGCATGGCGGTGCGGTGCTATCAGCCTATACTGCCTTTCCCAGTTGCCTTGAAAGAGCCTTCGCCTGCCGATACTTTCCGGATGACGCTGGACGAGCGGCCTTATCTGAATGTGGATGCCGTACCTTTCTGTTTGGAGCAACCGTTGACAATGCCCGGCGAACAGACCTTCCGCCAGCACCGCCTGACAGAGAAAAATCCTTTGCAGCGCCTGCAACCCGGCTTCGAGGCTTCGCAGACCTTCACTCTATTGTTTGAAGCCGCCCTGAACCGGGCGCTGGACGAGACGGAGGACTGGCAGCGCGACCGGGACGACCTTCACCCGTTGCTTATCCGCATCGGTGAACAATGTTTCAAAGCCGGTATTCCCGAAGAAGAAGTGGTGCGGCAGGTGATGATACACTATTACCGCCAGGCGGACGAGCAGACGGTGCGCATCACGTTGCACAATCTGTATCAAGAATGCAAGGGCTTCGGAAAGCGGAAGCTGCTGACTCCCGAACAATTGACCGCCCTGAAGTTGGACGAGTTCATGGAACGGCGCTACGAATTCCGGTACAACCAACTGATGGGTGACTTGGAATATCGCCAGCGTGATTCTATCCATTTCTATTTCAACGTAATGGACCAGCGGGCGCGCAACAGCGTGGCAATGGACGCCTTGCTGGAAGGGCTGCGGGTATGGGACAGGGACGTGAACCGTTACCTCACTTCCAACCGCGTGCCGCTGTACAATCCGGTGGAGGAATATCTGTACGGTACCGGGCATTGGGACGGGAAGGACCGCATCCGCGCGCTTGCCGACCTGGTGCCGTGTAACAACCCGCATTGGCGGGAGCTGTTCTACCGCTGGTTCCTCAGTATGGTGGCGCACTGGCGGGGGCCGGACAAGATGCACGCCAACAGCACTTCCCCGCTTCTGATTGGTGCGCAGGGCTACCGTAAGTCTACCTTTTGCCGCATCCTGCTGCCGCCCGAACTTCGCTTCAGCTATACGGACAGCCTGGACTTCAAGAGCAAGCGGGATGCGGAGATGTATTTAGGCCGCTTCCTGCTGATCAACATTGACGAATTCGACCAGATAAACCCCGGCCAACAAGGATTCCTGAAGCACTTGTTGCAGAAGCCTGTCGCCAACCTGCGCAAGCCTTACGGAAGCAGTATCCAGGAGATGCGCCGCTATGCTTCGTTCATCGGGACGAGCAATCACAAAGACCTGCTGACGGACACCAGCGGCAGCCGCCGTTTTGTGTGCATCGAAGTGATGGCACCCATTAATACGAATGTGACGATAAACTACCGGCAACTCTATGCGCAGGCGATGCACGCCCTCCAAAAAGGGGAACGTTACTGGTTTGATGATGAAGACGAGGCTGTTTTGAAGGAAACTAATCGTGAATTCGAGCAAATAAGTCCGGTAGAACAACTTTTTCATTGTTACTTTCGTTTACCGGAAACGGTAGAGGAAGGGGAATGGATGTCACCCATGCAGATATTGGAATTCCTACATTCCAAAAACAAGGAAGTGAAGCTCACAGATGGTAGCGTGAAGCATTTCGGGCGCATACTGAAGAAAAACAATCTGGAATGTATGCATACCCGGAAAGGGGTGGTGTATAAGGTGGAAAAGTTTTAATATTTTATTTTTTTGTGTGATGACCCATGTTTTGTCATCACCTCTCATAACGGTTGTCATAACATGACAACCGTTTTATTTTTAGATAGTTAGGATGGAATGTGATGTGTGATGAGAAATTTCTGTTTTTCTTTTATTCCTTTTAGCGGCGGTTATATTGAATAATCAAAGTCGTTTTCTTTAGTCATTTCTTTTTTTAGGGTAATCTCATTCTCCATTCTTTTGATGGCTGTATTGAAGAAAAAGTCAACCATGGGAGCTGTGTTGCGTTCGTTGCGACAGGCTTTAAGTGCAGCGATATATTTTTCCCTTTCTGTGCTTTCAATAAGAATCATCGGTTGCTCTAATTTGACTAAAATGAAATTTGAAAGCAGACGACCCAAGCGTCCATTTCCATCCCGGAATGGATGTAGGAATATGAAATGTTTGTGAAACTGTGCTGCGATTTCTACCGGATGTACCGGTCGTTCTTCGATAGCTTTCTGTGTGGCTTCCATCAATTTCGGGACACGAGTTATCAGCTCTTTATGGTCTCCAAAGATGGTGTCCCCGGCTCCCATGTCAGTGTTCGTATATTCTCCCGGTACTGCATCTTTATATCGATATGTCAGCGTATGCTCGGTTAAAATTCGATGCGTATCTTTGACTAATTGCTCTGTAAGTGGTTGGTCTGTTTGTCCCATTAGGAATTCATACGCTTTAAAGTGATCCAGCATCTCAAATGCTTCAAGGAGGGTCCTGCCTTGCGGTATCAGTCCCAGACCTTTTTCTTTCAAAGCCCTTGTATCGTCTACAGAAAAGGTGTTCCCTTCAATCGCGCAACTGTGGGCTGAAAAGAGTATTTCATTATACTCTTTCAAATCTTCAGCATTGAATTTGTCAATGACCTGTTGCCGGAATTCTTTCAGCAGGGTGTCATACCTGATAATCTCTCTCTCAAACATGATTGTTAGGGTTGATTTTATTACTTTGCAATATCACTTTGCAAAGATATAAATAGAAAACGTTACTGTAATATAGTACAGTAAATAAATTTATCGTATTACATCAGTAAATCTACCGGGACATGGTGATGATGAAAAACTAAAACTGAAATCCTTTAAGTGTTTGTAAACGTTAAATGCATGGAAAGAACAATCGATGGGACGGAAAACACAGGATTAGGAACGGATAGCAAAGTAATAGCAAATATATGACTGTAGCTTTGCTGAATGAAAACAGGTTACATAATAGTTGTAATATTTGTTTGCCTGTAATGTTGATTTATTAATGAAAAAGAATAATACTATGGACAACCGTATTCCTAAAATCATCCATCAGATATGGAGTGATAAGTATAAACCATTACCTAAGTTTTTTACAGTTCTGGCAGAGACATGGAAAGAACATCATCCTGATTGGGAGTATGTTTTCTGGGATGAAGAACGAATGCATAACTTCGTGAAAATGGAATTTCCCGAATATTATGATTTTTGGAATTCATTACCTTTTGATGTACAGCGTTGGGATTCTATTCGTTACTTGATTCTATACCGTATGGGAGGTATGTATCTTGATTTCGATTTTGAATGTTGGGAGAATGTAGAGCCATTATTGCAATGTTCTTGCAACATAGCACTCGAACCGGATACGCATCGTGACATCTATGAAGTTAATAATTTTATAAGTATTGGCTTGATAGCCTGTGTTCCCGAACATGTTTTTATAAAACATATTATTAATAAGGTTTTCTCAAGACAGACATTGGAATATGAACCTACAGCTGGAATATCTATACACATCCTTAATACAACAGGACCATTAATGGTTTCTCGCTTGTATGATACGTTGCTTCCTGAAGAAAAAAAAGAAATATATCTTATCCCTGCGAAATATGCTATTCCATTTGATTCAAAACAAATGCGTTTGGTCAAGGCTGGTGTGGAAAGTGAAGAACTGGAAGCATGTTTACAGGAAGCTTATGCCGTTCATTACTATTCAAATGCATGGGTGGGAAGTTTAAAAACGTATAATAAGAGAAATCAGGAAGATGTTCGGAAAGATTGATCAGGCTATTCTACATAAGTTATTGCTATATTCCAGTTTACTTCCTGATATAGGTTTGCTTCGAGGGAAAATGGGCATATCCTTTTTTTTCATGCACTATTCTCGACAGACAGGTGAAGTTTTATACGAAGATATTGCAGGAGAACTACTGGAAGAAATTACAGAAAAACTCAACAAGGAAATGCCTATAACTTTTGAATCAGGTTTAACCGGTATTGGCTGGGCTATTGATTATTTGATTGCCAAAGGTTATGTAGAGGGGGACAGTATGGATATTTGCGAAGAGATAGATTCTAAAATCATGGAAATCTCGCCAAACAGATTGACTGATTATTCTTTAGAAAAGGGAATAAGCGGTATTTTGCTTTATGTTCTTTCGCATTGTAAGGTTGTATATAGTCAACAAAAGAAATTACCTTTTGACTCTGTCTATTTATATGATTTATATACGGCTTGTGATAAAATCAGTTCCCAAAGGCAGGCGCCTCCTGATGTTATTAGACTATCGAATACCTATTTGACTTTTTATAAAGATAAACAGCTTCCCGATGATAATATTTGGGATGTTTCTATAGTTGTGGAAGGAATCCCGGATTTTGATGAAAGGAAATTTTTCGGATATCCATTGGGAATAAAGAAAGGTCTTGCCGGGATTTTGTTTGAAAAGTATTGTTTACCTGTTATTTCGCTACCATGAAAGAAATATGTATTATCAATTATGCCAGTAATGCAGCTGTTTATGGTATAGGTACTTACCTTAAGGAGTATGTACATTGCCTTTCCAATATCGGTTGTAAAGTAATCCGAGTAGAGTTGGGTACGGACAGCCGGAAAAAGGAATTTTATATAAAGGAAGAAAAAGGAGTTAAAATAATTCATATACCTTATCTTCATACGGATAATGTCGATGTTTATAATAAAAGTGTATGTCGAATGCTTCGGTTGTATTTGAAAGACTCATCCGATTTGGTTTTTCATTTTCATTATTTACAAAGTAGTAGCTTGTTGAAAGGATTAAAGCAATGTTTTCCACTTTCCAAATCCATTCTGACTATTCATTATTTGTATTGGAGTGCTAAGTTCAATGGGAATATTTCAGCTTATGAGGATATCCTAAAGCGTAAAAAACATAAATTTATACAGAGGAAATATCGGGATGTATTTGATAACTATCTGTTGGAAAAAGATTTTATGCATTCTGTGGATCGGGTAATTTGTTTATCCGAAGATACTTACCAATTATTAATCGGATTATATAAAGTAGCTCCGGATAGACTTTTTCTGATACCCAATGGTTTGGCCACACATAAATTATTTGTTTCTGCAGAGAGACGTAATACCGTCCGTCAACAATATCATATAACAGAGAATGAAAAAATTATTCTTTTTGTAGGACGCATTAATCGAATCAAAGGTCTTGAACCGTTGTTAGCGGCTTTTAGTCGAGTGATAAAGATGTATCCCATGTGCCGATTGGTAATGGTTGGTGATGGTGATATAGCTGGAATGTTGAAAAAGATTCCGAATATTGTTACTAGAATAACCTTTACAGGCAAACAGGATAAGAAATCGCTCTATCAATGGTACTGTATGGCTGATATTGCAGTATTTCCATCTTATTATGAAGAGTGTAGCTATGTTGGAATAGAAATGCTGATGCATGGTTTACCGGTTATTGCGTCTGATGGGTATGCTGTTAAGAATATGTTTAATAGTCATAATGCTCTTATTGCTTCTATTGGTAGTTGGAACGAGGCAACATCATTTTCATTGGAATTGTCTGATGAAATTCTGACACTACTACAATCAGACGAACTCTTGATAAAGAAAAAGAAAGAATCATTGAAATCCTATAAGATGACATATCATTCAAAATATATGCAAAAAAAATATGCGGGCTTACTTGCTACTTTCTAAAAGGAATAATGAAAAAGCTTAACGTTAAGTATATGTGGTTTAAACATTATTATTAATTAAAAAAATGAAACAATGAAATTGAAAAAATTAAAATTGAATGAGATCGAAAAGATTGAGTTGAATGAGCGGGAGATGTGCCGCATTTTGGGTGGTGGAACTCCGGGATGTTGTCAGTGTGGTTGTAAGTATGTTGGGCAAGGTGGTTCTAGCACTAGTGATAATCGGGATGCTAATGATGCCTATGGATTAAATTCTGATTATAGTGCACAGCCGTGCTGTGATTCTGGCTCTGGCTCAGATTCGGGATTTACTCCACAATCGGGGGCAATTTGTGATTATAATGGCGTTGGCAAGCAAGACGCTCTTTGCGGTGGATCACAAGGTTATTCTTGTGGGATATAAATGAATATTGATACTACTCGGGTATTACCCTGAGTAGTATCTCTTTATGTAAATAATAATGAAGTAAAATGGATAAATTATATCGATCATATATTGTATTTGTTACTTTTCTTTCATTTGTATGTGTAGGATGTAGTTCTACGACTAAAGAAACTGCCGGTGAAATACCTTTTACTATCAATCCGTTTGAGAGAAGAATACGTATTCCAATGCTGCTAAACGACAGTATAATAGCTAATCTAGATTTTGATACTGGAGCTCCACGAGAAAGGGAACGTATTCTTTTGGATTCGATTTTTTGTACGGAACATCCTTCTATTGCGGCAGGATTGCTTCCGGCAGCTACTGTTCGTGGAGGCTCTTCTTGGTCTCCTGTGAGACTTCCTTATCTCGTTTTTGATACTCCATTGAATGTTAAGTTGGGTTCTCGAGATTACGAATATAAAGGAAGAATGATAGCTGATAGGAGAAAATATATGGGAGACAATGACTCCGATGGACTCTTTAATATTCCACTGACTGATACGGCTCATGTTTGGGAACTTAATTTTGAACATAATTATCTGAAAATTCATTCCACACAAAATTTTGTTATGCCCGCACAGTGTTTTGTAACTCCTTTTGTCAGGGATGAACTGAATAAGCATTGGTTCTCTATTCAATTACCCATAAAAATAGAAACTTTAAATGAAGATACATTAAGCATGAATCATACTTATCTGGTAGATACCGGAATGCCTCATGATATGGCGTTGATGTGCCGTGCAGGAGAATTATCTTTTTTCAATGAACAGAAAAATGCAATATGGATAAAAGATCCAGTAAACTATACACGTTATTATACAGTAAATGCTACACTTTTGGATAAGATTGATATTGACTCATTGCGTATCTATACATTTGATTACCCTAATTATATACGTCAAAATTATTTAATCGGTTTGAACTTTTTAAAACGTTTCAATGTCTTTTTTGATATGAAGAATCAACGGTTAGGATTACAGCCTATTCCTAATTTTCAACGAATCGTTAATCCTTTGCTCAAGAGGTTTCATATCGGTTTTACCCGTACGGCAAACGGTAAGATAATTGTGTCGAAAGTCGCTGATTATGAAGAAAACTATTTTAAAACGGCGGGTTTCCAAGAAGGTGACGAGGTGATAGCTGTGAATGGGAAGCCCTTTAATAAATTGACGCCGGAAGATGATGCGGAGTTAGGAGAACAGGAAGTGTTGCATTATGATATTCTGCGCGGTGGACGTTCCATGAAAATAACGGTTCATGTGGATAAAAATGAAGTGCAGGGAGATTAAATAAATAGGGAAAGAATATGAATGATAAACTAAGTAGATATAATATGGAGGTAGAATATAATAATAAAATTCTGCTTTATAATACGCGAACAAATAAATTACTGCCTGTTAAATTAGAAGATTATGCAGTCATTGAAACTTTGATGGATAATTTGTCTGTTTTCAATGAGAAGTATCCTGATTTATATGCAGCTTTTCTAACTTCTGGATTTATTATACGCGAAGACTTTGATGAGTTGGCCTATTTAAAATTGCAAAATAAACGCTCGGTCTTTATGAATAAAGATTATCATTTGACCATTAATCCGACTTTAGATTGCAACTTGAAATGTTGGTATTGCTCTGTAAGATACGCTGGAGCAGAACAAAAAGGAGAAAGAATGAATGATGGGACGGTGAGTAGTTTGAGTAGACATATTGAATTACTTGCTACAAGACAAAAAGCAAATTCAATTCTTTTAGACTGGTTTGGTGGAGAGCCAATGATGTATTTTGATGAAGTGATAAAGAAAGTATCGGATTCGGCAATGCAAATAGCTCAAAAAAATGAACTGAATTTCCGACAACAGATTACGACAAATGCAACATTGTTGAATGAGGAGAGAATCCGGTATATGAAAGAATCCAATTTTAATTTCTTTCAAATATCAATAGATGGGAATGAACGGCGCCAAAATTTAATAAAGTATTATGGGGATAAAAGAGGAACGTACCGGGATGTTATAAGAAACATTAATATGCTCACTGAAATAATACCTGATGCTTCTATTTGTTTACGGGTGAACTATGATAGGCAGACACTTAAAACCATTCAAGATATTATAGGTGATTTTTCGGAACAAAGCAAGAGACGTATTACTGTCGATTTCCAGAGGGTATGGCAAGTGTCATGTACGGAAGAAATGAGACGAATGTTGAAAGAAACAAAAGAAACATTTAAAGAAGCTGGATTTATTTCTCGTTTTTGGGCTTATAGACCATTGCGATTTAAATGTTGCTATGCGGATAGTTATAATCATTATGTGATAAATTATAATGGTAAGATATTTAAATGTACAGCACGTGATTATGGAGATAATCTGGTACTTGGAAATTTGCAAGATACAGGAGAAATTATATGGAATTATGGAATATTAAGCAAAATGTTTGAGAAGGCAACATTTGAAAATGAAAGATGTGAAAATTGTCGGATGTTACCGCTTTGCATGGGGCCTTGTATACAGAGAAATTATGATGCACGCATGAATAACAAACAGTTATCATGCATTTATGAGAATGTAGAGTATAGTTTATCTTCTTATGTAATTGAAATGGCAAACAAAATGATATAAGATACTTATGAAAAAATATATAACTGTAGATGATATTAGATATCAGTTGGCTAATCTTCGACAATTAACATTTGAAGTAACAGATGCTTGTAACCTTCGTTGTGAATACTGTGCTTATGGCGATTTTTATAATGATTATGACAAACGCGAAAATAAGAAAATCAGTTTACCTGCTTCTATAAAATTAATTGATTATTTAGCAAGTCTATGGAATTCGGAGTATAATGTATCAGCAAAGCATAATGTTTTTATCGGTTTTTATGGTGGAGAACCATTATTGAACATGTCATTTGTAGAGGCGGTTGTAGAATATATAGAACAGTTGCCTTGCCGTTCCCGTTACTTCACATTCTCTATGACTACGAATGCCATACTACTTGAACGTTATATGGATTTTTTAGTAAAGCATGATTTTAATCTGCTCATTAGTTTGGATGGAAATGAATATAATACTTCTTATCGAGTTGATAGATTTGGAAAGTCAGCCTATGCAGATGTGATTAGAAATGTAGATACATTACGTTATAAATATCCTGATTATTTTGAACAAAAAGTAAATTTTAATGCAGTATTGCATAATCGGAATTCTGTCAGTGAGATTTATAATTTTTATAAAATGCATTATAATAAAATTCCTAGTATAGGTGAATTAAATGGTACGGGAATTCGTCCTGAAAAAATGGAACTATTCCGAAAAACATACCGGAATTCGTATGAAAGTTTACACCAATCTGAAAATTATGAGCAAATAGAACAAGATATGTTTATAAAATCTGCTTCGTATCAGAGTGTTACAAACTTTATTCATCAATATAGCGGATTTGTTTTTCAAAATTATACTGATTTATTATTAGGTAAACCGAAAAAGACAATTCCTACAGGAACCTGCATCCCGTTTGGGAAAAAAATGTTTGTTACCGTGAACGGGAAAATAATGCCATGCGAACGAATAGGGCAACAATATGCTTTAGGAGTAGTAACAGAAGAAATGGGAGTTGATTTGGATTTTGATGCCATTGCTAATAAATATAATACTTATTATGCGAGATTAGAGAACCAATGCAGTAAGTGTTATCGGGCTAATTCTTGTATACAGTGTATTTTCAATTTAGGGAATTTGGAAGAAAATCCTGTTTGTCATGGATATACAGATAAAGGTGCTTTTGAAACTTATAAAGCGACTCAAATGGATTTTCTACGTAAGCATCCTGAAGAGTATTATCGGATTATGGAGGAAGTTTTTATTGATTAGATAAAGTTTATATGTTGGAATTAGATAAGAATTATTGGCTTTATATAAAGCCTGTAGTATATTGTTTTTACAAGGGAAAACAAGCAGTTTTGTATAATACTGTTAATGGAGAATATATAGAAATAGATAGTGAGCCTATAATACAGCTATTACAGCAATTACATGAAAAACAGAATTTAGGAGTGATCTGTTGTAGTGGTAAAATGTTGATGCAATCTTGTTATGTGGATTTTGTTTCAGCTTTTTGCTGTAAGGAGATGGGAGATATTGTTGAAGTATCGAAGTTGCCGGATAAGCCTATACAGCTAATGCCAATATTAAATTTGCAACATGATATGGATAGAGTGTCAAAAGTAAATATGCGTAATATAGGTGAAGATACTTTACGGTATTTGTTGGAATTGAATATCTATCTGCTTGATGAATGTAACCTTAATTGTAGAAATTGTAGTATATATGCTCGGCAGGTTCTATGCTGCCAGTCAAGTGTGGATGATACTAGGGTGTCTCTTGATATATCAACATTGAAGCAAATATTACGGCAAATAGAACATGGCATTGTAGGCCGACTAAATTTATTGGGGGGAAACTACCCATTTATGAATGAATTGGAACGTCTGTTGGTGAATTTTAATGGACGAGTCCATATCTGGAACCATTATGAAAATTTTGTAAATACAAGTAATTTGAATTCTGCTTTTGTGTATGATATAATTGTCACCTTTCCGTTTATAGAGCAAAAGTTTGAATCTGCCTTATTAATGTTACAGAATCTGTCGGTTAATGTCCATTTTTATATTACACAGGCTGATGAGTATGAGCAATGCATGGAACTCATAAAGAAATATAAGATTAGATATTATTCTTTACACCCTATATATATTGAAACCAATATTACCTTCTTTGAAGAATATATTTATTTAGAAAAGGAGGATATACTAAATTCTCAAAGTTCTTTAAATAATATTTTTATACATCAGAAACTAAATTCTAACTTTTTTGGTTCATTGACCATTCTAGTAAATGGTAATGTATATGCAAATTTGAATAGAGAAGTGTTAGGAAATATTGTTGATGATAAACTGATTGATATGGTGAATAAAGAATTGTTTGTAAATACGGCATGGCGTAATATTAGGAATAATGTACCGTGCTCAAACTGCATATATCAATTCCTCTGTCCTTCACCTTCAAATTATGAATTGGTCATTGGGAAATATAATTTGTGTCATGTGAAAAATGCTGATAACTAATAGTTATGTTTAAGTTTCCCCATTATTTTCAATTGGATGCTATGGATTGTGGTCCAACTTGTTTGCGCATGATAGCTAAGTTTTTTGGCAAAAGATATTCGCTTCAAACGCTTCGTAAACGTTCCTTCCTTACTCGTGAGGGAGTATCTATGTTGGGAATTAGTGATGCGGCTGAATCTATAGGCTTTCGTACATCTGGGGTTAAAGTGTCTTTTAGCCAATTGGTGGAAGATGTGCCTTTACCTTGCATTCTTCATTGGAACCAAGGGCATTTTGTAGTTTGCTATGATATTCGGAAAAGAAGAAATTGCTATCGGATAAGTATTGCAGATCCTGCTAGTCAGTTGATAACTTATAGGGAGGAGGAATTTAAGAGGTGCTGGCTTTCTACGAAAATTGGTGGAGAAGAACGGGGTACGGCATTAGTGCTGGAACCGGGACCGGAATTTTATGAAATGGATGATGAGGGAAAGGTAGGAGGAAAGAAGCTGACTTTCTTTTTGAGGTATCTACTACCTTATAGAAAACAACTGATGCAGTTGCTGTTGGGACTATTAACGATAAGTTTACTACAGCTTATTTTTCCTTTTCTGACACAGTCATTGGTAGATGTTGGTATCCATGGCGGAAATCTTACATTTATAACTTTAATATTGATAGCTCAACTAGTTGTCTCTATATCTCAGATGTCTGTGGAATTTATTCGTAGCTGGATTATGTTACATATGAATACTCGTATCAATATATCGCTTATCTCGGATTTTTTAGCAAAGTTGATGAAATTGCCTCTTCATTATTTTGACACAAAGATGATTGGCGATATAATGCAGCGGATAGGTGACCACAACCGAATTGAAACTTTCTTGACAGGCTCTGCCATTGGTACTTTATTCTCTTTTTTTAATTTTTTTATATTCGCTTTTATATTGGCTTATTATAATCTTGGTATTTTAGTACTGTTTTTGACAGGTAATGTACTTTATGTTGGTTGGATATTATTGTTTATGAAATATAGACGTGAACTGGATATTCGTCGTTTCGCCCAAGCTTCTAACGAGCAAAGCAGCTTGATTCAGTTGATTACGGCTATGCAGGAAATAAAGCTGAATAATTGTGAGAAGCAAAAGCGTTGGCAGTGGGAACGAATACAAGTGAAACTTTTTAAAATCAGTGTAAAAGGATTGGCTGTAGGACAAATTCAGCAAGTAGGTTCAGTGTTTTTTAATCGTACTACGAATATTATAATTTCTTTTTTGGCAGCTAAGGCTGTAGTTGACGGTAGTATGACGTTAGGTATGATGATGTCATTAACTTATATTATCGGGCAACTTTCTGGTCCAATAGGTTCGTTTATTGGATTTGTGCAGCAGTTGCAAGATGCCAAAATTAGTTTGGAACGACTTAATGAAGTACATGATCGGGAAGATGAGGAACAGAATATCGAGTCCAAGCTTTCTATATTACCCGAAAAGCATGACATATTTATCGATAACATTTCGTTCAGCTATGATGGTGCAGATCGAGATTACATATTAGAAAATATGAGTTTATTAATACCGGAGCATAAAGTTACGGCAATAGTAGGAGTCAGTGGGAGTGGAAAGACTACATTGATAAAGTTGATGTTAGGATTTTATACGCCCAATCAAGGAGGAGTAAAGGTTGGAGAAAACTTGTTGGGTGATATTAACCCGCATTTGTGGCGAGCTCGGACTGGTAGTGTAATGCAGGATGGATTTATATTTTCGGAAACTATAGCCAGGAATATTGCTGTGGGAGATGACGAAATTGATGTAGAGCGTTTGAGCCATGCTGTGACAGTCGCGAATATTCGTGAATTTATAGATTCTTTACCACTGGGCTATAATACAAAAATTGGTATGGAAGGAAATGGTATTAGCCAAGGGCAAAAGCAGAGAATATTAATAGCAAGAGCAGTATATAAAAATCCTGAATATCTTTTTTTTGATGAGGCTACAAATGCACTTGATGCCAATAATGAACGGGAGATTATGGAGCACTTGAGTGGATTTTATAAAGGAAAAACTGTAGTAGTGGTAGCACATAGACTTAGTACAGTAAGAGGGGCGGATAAGATAGTGGTATTAGATAAGGGAAAAGTTATGGAAGAAGGTACTCATACTGATTTGATAGAAAGGCAGGGATTGTATTATCAGTTGATAAAAAATCAGTTGGAATTGGGACAATGAACATGAAAGGGCAAGAAGAAGTCTTTAAAAAAGTAGAACTACGTAGCGAAGAAGTACAGGAGTTGATGGGCAAGATTCCAATATGGATATTGCGTTGGGGCATAACAGTATTACTAGGTATTGTTGTAGTACTTTTGTTAGGGAGTTATATTTTTAAATATCCGGATATAGTGGAGGCGGAAATTACAGTTAGTACCCAAAATCCTCCTTCGTATGTTTTAGCAAAGGCAACCGGACGCTTGCTGGATTTATATGTAAATAATGGTGCGGAGGTAAGACAGGGACAATTATTGGCATTAATAGATAATACCGCTAAAATAGAAGACATGCTATTGCTAAGAGAGCGAATGGAATACTGGCGAGAGCAGGAATATGATGCGGCGGTGGGTGGAATGTTATTTGATGAACGCTACTTACAATTAGGGGAAATTCAAGGAGCGTATACTTCTTTTATGTCCGTTCTTCATGATTATTGCACTTTCTTAAAGCAAGATTATTACCATTGGAAGGTGGAAAGTAGTAAAAAGCAGCTTGCTGATCGAAAAAATTACTTACGTTTGGCACAAAATCAGTATGAATTGTCTTCGATGGAAGAACAATTGTCAAAAAGAATTTATAGGCGGGATTCTATTTTGTTTTATAGGAATACTGTGGCAGAAGCAGAGTATGACGAGTCAAAAAGAATTTATTTACAGTATATGCAAGGAAGAGAAAGTATGCGCATGTCGCTTTCACAGATAGAAATACAGATAGAGCAAGGGAAGGAGAATTTGTTGGATATTCGTCATCAAGCATTAACAGAAGAACAGAAATATAGAGTGACTTTAAAAAATGTAATAGAACAGTTACTTGCAGGAATTAAATCTTGGGAGCAGAATTATCTCTTGGTTGCACCTTTTAATGGTTATTTAACTTATATGTGTGTATGGAGCAAGAATCAGAATGTAATATCTGGTGAAAGTATTTTTGTGATAGCACCGCAAAGGGAATCTCAACCAGTAGGAAAGGCATTACTTCCCATACAAGGTTCTGGAAAGGTAAAAGTGGGGCAGACAGTGAATATTCGGCTTGATAACTATCCAGACATGGAATTCGGTTATGTACTTGGAAGAATACACAGTGTCTCTCCGGTTCCAACAGAAAAAGGTATGTATGTGGTGGATATAGAACTACCTGCAGGCTTAGTTACTAATTATGGGAAAAGACTCCCTTTAACAAGAGAATTAAAAGGGGATGCTGAGATAGTAACGGAAGATATGAGGCTGATAGAAAGAATCTTGTCTCCACTGAGGAAAGTGAAGCAGTATCTATAAGACTATCTGTTTATAAACGTTAAATGTGTGAAGATGATGATTGGTGGGACGCAAAACACACGATTAGGAACGGATAGTACAATAGTGGTAGGCCTATAATTGTACATTTGCCGAATGGTTGGGCGTTCCATGAAAATGAAAGTTCATGTGGATAAAGATGAAGTGCTATGAGATTAACAAGATAAAGAAAAATTATATTGGAGTGAAAAAAATATTATTGATTATAATTGTTTGCTTCTTTGACCTGTCAATGTCTGGTCAGGGATATAAATTGAATGAATATACTGTTGAGATACCTAATTGGCAGAAGCAATTGGAGTATGCAATAAACAATCCTTGTCTGGAAGATATGGGAGATGCACGATATTTGAGGTTAATAAACTACATGTATCAGGGAAAGATAGATACAAATATTGATAGGTTGGCAGTGATAGATTCTCTGTTGGCTGATAATGCGCCTGCCATTCTGAACTTGCTTCCTGTCATAAAAAGAAAAGGAGTTATAACGGAGAATTGTATGGGCGTTCGGAATATAGAATTTGCGAAGTTTGAAATAGTTTCCATGCATAGGATTGTAGAAATTGAACTTTCGGCAAGTAAGGAAGATCCTACCATGCAAATGAGAAAACAGCTTGAACAATTGATAGAGATAGGTTTTGAATCTGTAAGGTTAGAATGGAATTTTAAAGGAAAGACATTTCATTCAATTTGTATTGTATCAGAGAAGTATGGTGGTATTGTTTATGAGCCTATCGGATATAGTACTGTTGTTTTTAAAGTTCAAACTACCTTTTATCAATCAAATTACGGTGTATTGAGCAAATAGTTTCTATTAGTTAACCTATGATAAATTGTTAATGATGAAAATTTTAATTACTCTATTTTTACTTTTGTTCTTTTCAACAAGAACATGTTTGGCTCAATCAATACAAGATAACAAAGTGACAGATAATGAAAACAGCTTACTTTGGAAAATCTCCGGTAATGACTTGCAGCATGATTCATATCTTTTGGGAACAATGCACAATGTTGAGCGCACGTTCTTGGATAGTATTTCGGGATTTAGAAAGGCCTTTAAAGCTGCTAAACAGATAGCTATAGAATGTGATATCTTTACACAAGATATTAATAATCGTTCTAAACCTAAAGAACTAAAAGATTATGTCTTTATGCCAAATGATACTTCCAAAATAATAAGAAAATCCATTTTATGGAAACTCTTGAAAGTGTTGGACAAAAATGGGCTGAATATGACTCACTAAACTACATGATGGATTTACATTATTTAGTTAAACAAATAGGAATTGACGATGAACCCGAATTTGTACTTGACCGTTATAAACATACTGAATTTTTACTCGTTACTACTCGAAATGAAGAATGGATGAAAAATCTTATTCCAATGATTCATGAAGATTCTTCGCTAATAGCGGTTGGGGCAACGCACCTTATTGGCATCAACGGATTAATTGCAAAGTTAAGAAATCTTGGATATAATGTTGACCCCATGAGATAAGCTTTTTATTATGCTGTATCTGATAGATGTATATATGCCATGAATTGTGCAACATCAGGCATTGCAATTTGTAGGATTGCTAATACTATCTGTTTGTAAATGTTAAATGTACGGAAAGAACAATCGGTGGGACGGAAAACACAGGATTAGGAACGGATAACAAAGCGAGGAAAAGCGTTTGAGCGTAGTTTTGTACACGAAATATAGAACGAAACCCGGAACGATTATGGATATAAATTCTTTGTCTTTTATTTCGTATGCAGTGTGTACGGCAGCTACTGTCCAAACAGCTATGGCAGGACATGTGGAACACAAACAAACCAATATATTGTTTTGCATTGCTGATGACGCAGGGCACATGAGTGCTTATGGAACTCCCTGGCTCAATACGCCGGCTTTTGACCGCGTGGCAGGCGAAGGTATTCTTTTTAATAACGCTTATACTTGTAATGCCAAGTCGGCGCCTTCGCGGGCGGCTATCATTACCGGACGTAATTCGTGGCAACTGAAAGAGGCATGTAATCATTGGCCGAATTTTCCTGTTGAATTTAAGTCTTATCCCGAAGCTTTGGCTGAAAACGGTTATTATGTGGGCTGCACCGGTAAAGGCTGGGGACCCGGCGTTGCCAATGATGCCCATGGCAGAAAGAGAGAGATTACCGGAAAAGGATGGAACAAAAGAAAGCTGGAACCGCCTACTGCCAATATCTCCAAAATAGATTATGCCGCAAACTTTGAGGATTTCATGAAAGACCGTCCCAAAGATCGCCCTTTCTGTTTCTGGTATGGCGCATTGGAACCGCATAGAAGTTATGAATACGGCTCATCTGTGCGTGCCGGAAAACGGACGGAACAGATAGATGCAGTGCCGGAGTACTGGCCCGATAATGAGTTGGTGCGTACAGACATGCTGGACTATGCGTTGGAGATTGAACATTTTGACAAACATCTGGGACGTATCCTGCAGACATTGGAAGAGGAGGGGGAATTGGAAAATACAATTATTGTAGTAACCTCTGACCATGGCATGCCTTTTCCCCGGTGCAAGGGACAGGAATATAACAACTCCAATCATGTACCTATGGCGGTGATGTGGAAGAACGGTATCAAGAAACCGGGCCGGACGGTAGATGACTATATAAGTTTGATTGATATTGCTCCTACTTTACTTGAAGCGGTAGGGGTGGAACAGGACAAAACCGGAATGAAACCTATTACGGGAAGGAGCTTCATTGATATTCTGAAAAATAAAAAGACCGATACGGATCGTGGGTTTGTAATGATTGGCAAGGAACGCCATGATGTAGGACGCCCTGATGATCAGGGATATCCTATTCGCGGAATGATACGAGGAGACTATTTGTACCTGAAGAATTTTGAGACGGAGCGCTGGCCGGCGGGAAATCCGGAAACTGGTTATATGAATGTGGATGGCAGCCCGACTAAAACAGAGGTCTTGAAAGCAAAACATAATAAGGAGACGGCTTATTACTGGCAACTGTCTTTTGGCAAACGTAAGGCTGAAGAGCTCTATAATATCCGGAAAGATCCTGACTGTATGGTGAATCTCGCGGAAATGCCGGAGTATGAAACCCTGAAAAGGAAGCTGGAGAAGGAAATGACTCTCCGATTGGTGGAACAGGAAGATCCCCGTATGTTTGGAAGGGGAGGACTTTTTGACAAATATCCTGATATGAGTCCGGCGCATCAGTTCTGGAATCGCACTGAGGCGGGAGAAAAAGTACGTTCCGGATGGGTAAACCCTACTGATTTTCAATAGGCAATAATCATATATCTTTAAAAGTTAATCATGAAAAATATCAAATTAGTATTCTGTATCGCTGCACTGTCGCTGTTTATAGGAAGTACGGCATGGGCAAAATCAAAAGAAAAGGAAATCAAAATTTCCGCAAAGTCTCTCAAAGATAACAAGTTTGGCCGACCCGACGGGCAGTTCAGTTACGATTATAAGGCCGAGTCGGAAAATCTGGTGCTGTTTTGGGATAAATCGTTTGGAAAGAATCCCGCAACGTATGCCGATAAGTCCCGCCGTTTCTATCCCGATGAAATTCTGAGGGAAGGTGAGCGCTTCTATACTTATTATGTGGATAAGTTGAAGTTTGCCGATAAGAAGAAGTCCCTTTCAAGCCGCTATAAGATGATTATATGGATGTATAATGATGACAAGACTACGGCCTACGGCTGGGGAGAGGATGGTGTAGGTATGATGTGGATGCGTCCATGTCGTGCCCAGTCTTATCCTTATTGCGCATTGGCTCATGAAATGGGACATTCTTTTCAGTTTATGGTAGGTGCTGACGGCTCACGCGGGTTTGCCGGACATCCGTTGGTGGAATATACTTCGCAATGGATGCTTTGGCAGGTGTATTCGGACTGGACTACCATTGAACAGTTTCATCTGGATGCCTATATGGATCAGACACATTATTCATTGCTGAATGAAATCAACCAGTACCATGCTCCGCAGTTCATGGAATATTGGTCGAATAAGCATGGGCTGGACATCATTGCGAGGATATGGAAAGAGGCGGTGGGAAAAGAAGATCCGGTTCTTGCCTATCAACGGCTCACCCGGATTAATCAGGAACAGTTTAATGATGAGATTTATGAGGCTGCCACCCGGTTTGTGACTTGGGACATACCGAGAGTGGAACGTGTGTGCAGCAGTTATGCCAATCAGCATCGTTGCAAACTGGACAAAGCAAACGAAGGATGGTATCAGATAGCGCAGTCACGTTGTCCGCAGAACTATGGATACAATGTTATCCGTCTGAATGTACCGGAGGGCGGTAAGGTGGTTTCCCTGGATTTCAAGGGAATTGCGGGCGATGAGGCTTTTCGCTCGGTACAGACGGATAAAGCCGGCTGGAGATATGGCTTTGTGGCGGTGAAGAAGTCCGGTGAACGTGTTTATGGTAAGATGAACAAAGGGCGGAACGGGGCGAACGAGACAGTACGCTTTGAAACGCCTCAAGATACGCAGTTTCTTTGGTTGGTAGTGACCGGAGCACCAACGGAACATTGGGAGGTCTTGAAGAGTTGGGGAGAACTTGCGAAAGAAAAAGGAAAGGAAGCGCAATGGCCGTATCAGGTGCGATTAAACGGTACATCACTTCACTCTTCCGTATTGAAAGCAAAGAAATAGTAACAGGTAATAACCAAAAGAAAAATATCATGAAAAAGAAGATTTGTTTAATGTTGTTGTTAGGTGGACTGTGTAGCTCTTCAGTCGCGAAGGACTACCTGGTTTCAACCCCTAATACTTCATTGCTGATTACGGCTGTTCCGGGTGAAAAATCCAAATTCCAATATTATGGAAGCCGCATTGAGGAAAGGGACATACAGGGCGTTTATGACAGCGGGCAGGCGTTCGGAGTGGAAAGCTATCCGGTGTTCGGACTGAATACGCCGGGAGAACGGGCGATGGCTGTGGCGCATGCCGACGGGAATATGTCGCTCGACCTGGTAGTGGAAGAGGTTAGACAGTACGAGGGTGCCGGGGCGCAGACCACTGAAATCCGTATGAAGGATTTGGTGTATCCGTTCATCTTGAAGCAGTATTTTAAGGCATATAAGGGTACGGACGTCATTTCTACCTGGGTGGAAGTGGAGAATGTCGGTAAAAAGCCGGTTACGTTGTATCGTTTCGCTTCCGCTTTTCTGCCTGTGCCGCGTGGAGACAACTGGATGACTCATTTTCATGGATATTGGGGAGCAGAGCACATGATGGATGAAGAAAAGCTGACGAATGGCCAAAAGGTCATCTCCAACAAAGACGGTCTGGCAAATACGGAGACGGACAATCCGTCGTTCATGTTGTCAATGGACGGAAAGGCGCAGGAAGAATACGGGCATGTGTTGGGCGGAGCTTTGGCATGGTCGGGCACTTATCTCATCAAGATGGATGTGCGTAATACCACTTTCAATATATCTGCGGGGATGAATGAAGAGACTTCGCATTATATATTGGAGAGCAAAGAGCGATTTGTTACTCCTGAGTTTGCCATGACTTACAGCACCACCGGCAAGGGAGGAGTGAGCCGCGCTTTTCATCGCTGGGCGCGGCAGTATAAACTGAATCAGGGAAATGTGCTGCGTGACATTCTGCTGAATAGCTGGGAAGGGGTTTACTTCAAGGTGAACCAACAAGGAATGGATGAAATGATGGAGGCTTTCTCGGCAATGGGAGGCGAGCTGTTTGTGATGGATGACGGATGGTTCGGCGACAAATACCCGCGTGACGGGGGAAACAGCAGCTTGGGCGACTGGACGGTATGCAAGAAGAAATTGCCCGAAGGCATTGAAGGGTTGTTGAGATCGGCAAAGAAACATACTATCAAGTTCGGTATCTGGATTGAACCGGAAATGTCGAACACCAAGAGCGAATTGTTTGAAAATCATCCGGACTGGATTATGCGGGCGAAAGGCCGTCCGTTGTCCACCGGACGTGGGAAAACGCAGGTGGTGCTGGACTTGACCAATCCTGAAGTGCAGGATTTTGTTTTCGGGGTAGTGGATAATCTGATGACGAAACATCCTGAAATAGCCTATATGAAATGGGATGATAACAGCAGTCTGCTGGACTATGGTTCGTCGTATCTTCCGAAAAACAAACAATCACATATATATATCAATTATCACAGAGGTTTGAATAAGGTACTGGAACGTATCCGTGCCAAATATCCCGAACTGGTATTGCAGGTGTGTGCCGGTGGCGGTGCGCGCGTGAACTACGGGCTGTTGCCTTATTTCAATGAGTTCTGGACAAGCGACGATACGGATGCTTTGCAGCGCATCTATATGCAGTGGGGGGTATCTAACTTTTATCCGGCAATAGCAATGGCTTCGCATGTAAGTGCCGACAAGAATCATCAGACAGGGCGCATTCTTCCTTTGAAATTCCGTTTTGACGTGGCGATGTCCGGCCGGTTGGGCATGGAGATTCAGCCGAAAGATATGAAGGAGGAGGACAAGGAGTTTGCCAAACGGGCTATTGCCGCTTATAAAAGTATTCGTCCGGTGGTGCAGTTGGGCGATTTATACCGGTTGGTATCTCCTTACGACAACAAAGGCGTTGCCTCTTTGATGTACGCCACGCCCGAAAAAGACAGGGCGGTGTTCTTTGCCTACAAGATTTCCCATTTCATCAATATGATTGTCCCGAATGTGCGGATGAGCGGTCTGGATGCGCAGAAGCAATACCGTATTAAAGACCTTACCGCAGTGAAAACCGACAAACCTTGTGCATTACACGAAAAAGTGATAAGTGGGAAAATATTGATGGAGGAAGGAATTGTTTTAAAGAATCTATTGAAAAGTGAATATTCCAGTTTAACTTTGGAACTGGAGGAAGTAAAATAGTAAAACCACATATAATAAGAATAATATCATGAAGAAAAAAGTATTTGTAGTAGTTGCCGCTTTAGCTTTTTCTATTTGTCAGGGATGGAGTAAGGGGGATTACAAACAAGAGCAGTTCGTAAATCTGCTGAATATAGAAGTTGGTTATAATGTCTCACCTCACGGTTACTTCTTTTCCGATTTGGGCGGATGGCATGGCTATGGGTTTAACAGCTCTGCCGACTTGGCGAAAGCAGGCGGTTTCAGAGGACCGGCTTTTATGGGAGAACGCAGTTTGGGATTGCAGTGGCTGTCCGATGGCTTTGAGAAGCTGACGTTGAAGGATGATAGGGGGAAAATACTTCCTTTTACCAAAATATCAGCATACGAGTATCTGCCCGGTATGTTGAAGCAACGATTGGAAGCGGGGGAACTGAAAGTGGAGATGAAAGAGATTGCGCTGACCGACCGTAGTACGATGATAGAATATACGGTTACCAACCGGGGAACTGCGGAAAGGACAATTATATCGCTTCTGAGCGGAACGGCTACTTATAAAGATGCCTGTCTGGCCCAGGAATCGGTGAACACGCTAAGTGTGAGTGTGGTGGGTGGCAAACATTCTTTTGTTGTGTCTTTTCCCGAAGGGTGGACATTGAAATCGGATGGGCAGAAAGAGTATGAAGCCATAAAGGGAGCACAGACGTTAGCGCCCGGAAAGTCGTACACGTTCCACACCTTTACAAGTTATTGTCCGGCAACGGATAAGGAGAGTGCGCTGGCCGTTCATGCGGACTTGAACGTCAAGGGAGCCAAGAAATATTTCAAGCAGAATGCGAAACGCTGGGAGGGTTACATCAACAGTGTCTTGGAACGTGATACTCCTTATTTGGAAAGTGAACGTAATCGTAAGTGGGCGGTAAAAGCCATAATGACGCTACACACAAACTGGCGCAGTGCGGCGGGTGACTTGAAACATGCGGGAGTGCAGCCGGCTGCCGGACATTTCAATGCTTTCTGGGCATGGGATAGTTGGGAACATGCGGTGGGACTTTCTATCTTTAATCCTGAACTGGCTAAAGACCAAATGCTGACCATGTTCGACTTTCTGACGTCAGAAGGTATGATTATCGACCTGATTGCCTTGGATAAAAAAGAGAACAATAAAGTTTGCTCCAAACCGCCTATTGCCGGCTGGGGAACGTATATGGTTTATCAGCGTACCAAAGACAAGGCTTTTGTGAAGGAGATGCTTCCGAAGCTATTGAAGTTTCACGAATGGAGATACAAATACAGAGACCATGACCAAAACGGACTGTGCGAATATGGCGGAATTGCACCGCAAGTGTATCAGGGACAGTGGGAAAGCGGTATGGATGTAGCAGTGAAATTTGACGGAGTGAAGATGCTGAAAAATGCAGAAGGAGCCTATTCGTTTGACCAGGAGTCTATTGAACTGAACAGTTATCTTTGTGCTGAGAAATTCTATCTGGCTTATCTGTTGGATGAAGTAGGTGAGAAAGAACAGGCTGCCCGTTTCAGAGAAGAGGGTAAGAAGTTAAAGAAAACGATTCAGGAGAAGTTCTTCGATGAAGAAACCGGTTTCTTCTATGACCGTAAATTGGGTACGGGCGAATTGGTGAAAGTGATTGATATCTCCGGTTGGATTCCTTTATTCACTAAAGTTGCCACTCCCGAACAGGCTGCCGCCGTAAAAAAGAATATGCTGGATAAGGAATTGTTCGGTACCTATTTCCCCTTCTCCAGTCTGAACCACAAACATCCGTTGTACCAGCCGGATAAGGGTTACTTCCGCGGACAGACGTGGATGAACTATACCTATTTCGGTATTCGCGGTTGGAAGAATTATGGTTTTATGGAAGAGGCGGAAAAGTACACGCGGCTGTTGCCGGACAGACTGAAAGGGCTGGCCGAACCGGGGTATCCTATTCGTGAAAACTGGAATTCGGCTACGGGAGAGGCTATGACTGCGATGCACTTCGGATGGTCGAGCGCTTTCTCTATCCTGTTGCTGGCGGAAGATGCGGACACGTTCCCTTATGTTCCCGGGATGTAATGGAAGAGATGATTGAAACTGTATATTTGATAGTAAACGTGTATGAAAAATATTAAATCTCTCTATTTATTATTGGTTGGTTTGGTCTGTCTGCCTTTGCAGGCAGCAGACCATTTCTTGAAGTCGCCGGATGGAAAGCTGCTGGTGGAGATCGGAACGGACGGACAGTTGTCGTATACAATCAAACGTGACGGGCAGGTGCTGTTGGACAATAGTCCGATAGGATTGGTATTGGAGGATAAGATTCTAGGAGAAGACGCGAAAGTGAGTCGTGCCAACCGTCGTACTTTGGTGAAAGAAACGATTGTTTCTCCTCATTATCGTTGTTCGTCATTTGATCTGGTCTATAATGAACTGAACCTGAAACTGAAAGGTGATTTTGGAGTTGTCTTCAGAGCTTATGATGAGGGAATAGCTTACCGCTTCTATACTACGATGCGGGAGCCGTTGGTTATTCGGGATGAAATAGCAAGCATGAATTTCCCGCAGGATTATGACACCTATATGGCTTATTCTACTGTGAAACCGGGAGGGGACCAGTATGTAATGGCTTTTCAGAATGTCTATACCAAAAGTACTTTAAAGGGAGTGCAAACGGATAATATCGCTTTTTTGCCTGTTACGGTGGATTGCGGGAATGAACTGAAAATGACGTTACTGGAGTCGGACTTGGAAGATTATCCCGGCATGTTTGTCAAAGGGGATGGTAAAACTACCGCCTTGCAGGGGACCTTTGCCAAGTATCCTACCCGGATGAAGCAATTTCCGCCTCGCGCCATGAAGCGGGTGGTGGAGCGTGCCGGTTATATTGCCAAAACGGATGGAAAGCGGAGTTATCCGTGGCGCATTTGGGCAATAACGGAGAAGGATACGGAAATGCCGGTGAATAATCTGGTATATGCTTTGGCTTCTCCCAACCGTATCGGAGACGCTTCGTGGATAAAGACCGGTAAGGTAGCTTGGGATTGGTGGAACGATTGGGGAATCTATAATGTTGACTTCAAGGCGGGCATCAATATGGAAACCTACAAATATTATATTGACTTTGCAGCGGACAATCACATCGAGTTTGTCGTATTGGATGAAGGCTGGTATAATCCGGGTAAAGGAGACATGCTGACTGTGATACCTGAACTGGATTTGGAGGAATTGGTCCGTTATGGTAAAAGCAAAGGGGTTGACCTGATTCTCTGGACGGTGTTCAACGTGCTGGATGACCAGCTGGAAGAAGCCTGCAAGAAATATTCCGAAATGGGTATCAGCGGATTTAAAATAGACTTCCTCGACAGGGATGACCAGACTGCGGTTGAAATGGCTTACCGCATTGCCGAGATGGCTGCCAAATATAAACTGACGTTGGATTTGCATGGCTTCTACAAGCCGACAGGATTGAACCGTACGTATCCGAATATTATCAATTACGAGTCGGTATTCGGCATGGAAGAGATGAAATGGAGTTCGGTACAAAAGGATATGATGGAGTATGATGTGACAATGCCTTATATCCGCATGATGGCGGGGGCAGTGGATTATACGCCCGGCGCCATGCGTAATGCGTCCAAAAAGGATTTCAAGGATATTTATTACAACCCGATGAGTCAGGGAACACGTTGTCATCAGTTGGCGGCTTATGTGGTGCACGATTCTCCGCTAACCATGCTTGCCGATAATCCGACTATTTATAAACGTGAACAGGAGTGTACGGATTTTATCGTCAGTATTCCGAATAAGAATATTGAGGAGACACGCGTGCTGCAAGGCAAGTTGGGAGAGTCGGTTGTCATGGCGCGCAGAGTCGGTGCGTCCTGGTATGTAGGTGGCATGACCGACTGGACGGCACGAGAGATAACGCTTGACTTTGACTTCTTGGGTGACGGTACTTATGAAGTTGTATTGTTCAGGGACGGCGCTAATGCTGATAAGCAGGCGGAAGATTACAAGAAAGAGACGTTTACGGTTACTGCCAATGCGCAGAAGAAGATTCGTATGGCTTCGGGAGGCGGTTTTGCGATGGCGGTGATAAAAAAATAAATAGAATCGTATGAAGAAATTGATTTTATTATTGACTGCTTTCTTATGTCTGAATGTGGTTTACGCACAGCGATACTGGCAGATTGATGAAGGCAGTAACAGCATTACGTGGCAGGTGAAGAAAGGAGAAACGCATCATGACCATATAGAGATGAGCGGCAAACAAGTGTCGGTAGTATTGAGATATGGCATCAATAAAGACGGAGCTTTTGATTTGAACAAAAGTATGGTGTGGCCGATGTTGCGTATAATACCTAATAATACACATGGGAGCCTGATGCGCCGTTTGGATTGGAATCCGTTAGAGGATGTCATGGTAGAGGGGCGGGCTATGAGAGAACAGGTGAAATCTGTTACCCTGAACGGTACGTTGGTAGTGGTAAGCGATATTCAGGCAGGGAAAAATCGTTCTTTGTCTTTGAAGCGTACTTATCTGCCTTCGGTGGATTTGCCTTCTCTTGTGGAAATCTATGAATTTACAAATACCGGCACTGAGGCGATTGACCTTGAAATACCAAAGATAGGCATCGTTTCTCCTACAAATCCGAAGAAGGGAGTGGAGGGAAGTTATTACATTCTATGTACATCGGCGGATGGGGGGTCACAAACCTTACTGCCCGGTAAAACAGCAGCTTTCTCTGCTTCTGTTTCTGCTTATAAAGTTCTTCCGGAAAAAAACATAGATGCTGCAAAGGAATTGGAGAAACGTAAAACGGTAGTTGCCGAATGGATGAATAACCTTGTCTTGGACACTCCCGATCCGGTTATCAATGAAATGTTCGCTTTCTCCAAGATACGTGCGCTCGAAAGCATTTATGAAACGAAAGGCGGACCTATGCATGGGCCGGGCGGTGAATCTTACTATGCCGCTATCTGGGCGAATGACCAGGCTGAATACATTAATCCCTACTTCCCGTATGTGGGTTACCAATATGGGAATGCGTCTGCTGTGAACTCATTCGAGCATTTTGCCCGTTATATGAATGATGAATGGAAGCCTATCCCCAGTTCCATTGTTGCCGAAGGTGACAGTTATTGGAACGGGGCAGGTGATCGCGGGGATGCTGCAATGATAGCTTATGGTGCGGCACGTTATGCGCTGGCAAGCGGCAATAAGGAGGAAGCACTGAAACTGTGGCCGCTAATTGAGTGGTGCTTGGAATTCTGTCGCCGGAAAATCAATGAGGGCGGTGTCGTAGCTTCGGATTCTGATGAATTGGAAGGGCGTTTCCCGGCAGGAAAAGCGAATTTGTGTACTTCGTCCTTGTATTATGATGCGTTGCTTTCAGCGGCTTATCTGGCGAAGGATATAGGAAAAGGAAGTGCCGTTGCCGGGAAATATCGTCGGCAGGCAGCGCAATTAGAAAAGGCTATCGACCGTTATTTTGCTGCCGAAGTAGAAGGCTTTGATACGTATGCTTATTATGAAGGAAACGATGTGCTTCGTGCCTGGGTTTGTATTCCTTTGACAGTAGGCATCAATAAGCGTGCTGCGGGCACGATTGACGCTCTTTTTTCTCCTCGTTTGTGGACGGAGAACGGGTTGTTGACAGCTTCCGGTGACAAGACGTTTTGGGATCGATCTACCTTGTATGCTCTGCGGGGCGTTTTCATGGCAGGTGAAACGGAGAAAGCTATGGAATATATGAAACGCTATTCTGCCACTCGTTTGTTGGGAGTACATGTGCCATACGCGGTAGAGGCTTGGCCGGAAGGCGGACAGCGCCATCTTTCCGCTGAGAGTGCGCTCTATGGACGTATTGTAACGGAAGGTATATTCGGCATACGTCCTACCGGACTTCACTCGTTTTCTATGATTCCCCGTCTGCCGCAAGAATGGAATCACATGGCTTTGCGAAATGTCAGAGCGTTCGACTCGAATTTTGATATTGAGATTGTTCGCAAAACAGGCAATCAACTGCAAGTAAGGGTAAAGAAAGCGGGAAAAGTTGTTTTGAATAAACAAATTAAGAGTGGAACAGCATTAAACTGTAAAATTTGAATCTATAATGAATCTATTAAGTAGAAAATGGGCGGTCATCTTGTTGATGGCCGTTCCTTTCTGTGCCCATGCGCAGAAAATAATTGAACTGAAAGACCCTTCCGGGAAAGTTCAGGTGAATGTAGCAATAGGGGATGAAATCACCTATTCAGTTTCTCATCAAGGAGATGTAATGATTGAAATGTCCCCCGTTTCAATGACTTTGACAGATGGGACGGTCTTTGGAAAAGCTCCCCGTCTGAAGAGGAAGAGTTTCAGAACACAGCAGCAGACCATTTATCCGCCGGTTTATAAAAAAAAGACGATCGAAGATCATTATAATGAGTTGACATTGGATTTTAAGGGTGGCTATAAATTGGTATTCAGAGCTTATGAGGATGGAGCGGCTTATCGTTTTGTATCCAGCCTGAAGAAACCCTTCCAAGTAAAGAGCGAACAGGCTGTGTTTAATTTGCCGGATAACCCGAAGATTTTTGCGGCTACTCCGAAAGGACGTATGATAGATGGTGTGGAAAATCAATATCACAGTTCTTTTCAAAATACATACCGGCAGGTGGCTCTTTCGGAATGGGATAAAAGTAGATTGGCTTTTCTGCCTGTATTATCCGAAGGAAAGAACGGCAAGAAAATCTGTATAACGGAGGCTGACTTGCTGAATTATCCGGGAATGTTCTTGAACGTATCTTCTGATAACAAAGGTTTTTATGGAGAATTTGCCGCTTATCCCAAAGACATTTCAGTGGAAGTAAGAGGTTTGAAAGGGATGGTTAAAACCCGTGAGCCGTATATTGCAAAAGTGGAGGGTAAGACTGCTTTTCCGTGGCGTGTGATGGTAATATCCGAAAATGATACGGATTTGCTGTGCAGTGACATGGTCTATAAATTGGCTACTCCCGCTGCTGAGGGTGATTACTCCTGGATTAAGCCGGGAAAGGTTGCCTGGGATTGGTGGAACGACTGGAATTTATATGGAGTAGATTTTCGTGCAGGCGTAAATACGGAAACCTATAAGTACTATATTGATTTTGCTTCCAAGTTTGGTATTGAGTATGTGATTTTGGATGAAGGATGGGCGGTTGCCGGACCGGCAGACCTCTTTCAAATTGTCCCGGAAATTGATTTGAAAGAACTGATACGTTATGCGGAAACAAAAAATGTGGGACTCATTCTGTGGGCGGGCTATCGTGCCTTTGATTTGGATATGGAACGTGTTTGCAAGCATTATGCCGCTATGGGGATTAAGGGATTCAAGATAGACTTTATGGATAGGGATGATCAATATATGGTGGATTTTAATCGTCGCTGTGCAGAAACCGGTGCCAGATATAAGTTATTGATTGACTTGCATGGTACATTTAAACCGACGGGATTACAACGAACTTATCCGAATACGATTAATTTTGAGGGAGTTCATGGACTGGAGGAAATGAAGTGGGCACAGCCGGGTACGGATCAAGTGACGTATGATGTGACAATGCCATTTATTCGTATGGTGGCGGGACCGTTGGATTATACACAGGGAGCGATGAATAATGCTAATAAGGAAAACTTCAAAGCTGTGTATTCCGAACCCATGAGTCAGGGAACACGTTGCCGACAGTTGGCGGAATACGTTATATTTGATTCGCCGTTGAATATGTTGTGCGATGCACCTACTAATTATTTGAAAGAGGAACAGTGCACTAAGTTTATAGCTTCTATTCCTACCGTTTGGGATGAGACAAAGGCATTGTGCGGAAAGGTAGGTGAATATCTGGCTATGGCTCGCCAAAAAGAGGGGGTATGGTATGTAGGAGCATTGACTAATTGGGATGCCCGTACAATGGAACTTGATCTCTCTTTCTTGGGAAAAGGTGAATATCAGGCAGAAGTATTTGAAGATGGAGCGAATGCTGATAGAGTAGGTAAAGATTATAATTATAGAGTAACTCGTATTTCCTCTGATGAGAAACTTAAAATACAGATGGCTCCGGGGGGAGGCTATGTTATTAAGTTGTGGAAAAGATGATTTGCGTTGAGCAAATCAAAACGAAAGCCTCTTAAAATATATGTTTTAAGAGGCTTTCGTTTTTAAGAGACTTTATTTGTATATGTACGCCTTTATTTATTGAAAGAAGTATGGGTGACTTCTATCTTCAAAGTGCTGCCGCCAAATGCCGGATCACCGCCTTTGAGCTTGGCATATGTCGGTTTCAAGTCGTGTTGGATGCCAATCATGGAAGGGTTGTTACTGCTTGTATCGTATGTCACAACTACGGGGATCAGCACTACTTTGTTCCAGTTTTTTCCTTCGCCTTCGTTCCATTCATCTTCCCATGCTGCTTCGTCCCACGCTGCTCCTGCCGCTTCTTTCGCTTTTTGTTTGGCAGCCTTTTTCTCATTGATACAAGTGGAAACCAAGCGGGCTATGTTTTTGAAGGTGTATTGGTTGGTTTCTACGCTGTTATGGGTTGCCACAAAAGAGGTAACATTGTCTGCAAGCTCATTGTTGACAAAGAAAGATTCCATGTCTTTTTGGCGTACCAGCAGAACTGTTTGTGGCGCACTCATGCTGAATTTATATTCCTGATTGTCCTGCTTGTAGTTCGTAAAAGTCAGCTTGACCGCATTCAACGTATCATTAGCTAACTTCTTGGCAATTTCATCATAAGGCAGAGTTGCTTCTGTGAAGATACCGGCCGGTGATTTGAGATAGCTCCAGCCTTTTTCATTGTCATTGTTTACTTTCTCTGCCAGCTTTTCTGAGTTCTCAAATTTATTGGCTTGAATCACTTCTTTGGTAGAGGCAAAAGCAACTGCCGTAGCAAGGTATGTGGAGTCTGTGCCGGCTTCACCATTTTTGTCTGTGACTTTTTTGGTCAGCTTAACTCCTAAACTGTCCACATAGTGGAATCGGAATTGCATTTGCAGGTCTACGCGGTCTACATAGAGAATGGTTCCGTCACCGTAGTCTGTTTGCAGGTAAACACCTTTGAATACATTTTCGATAAACTTATCAGAGTTGTCAAAAAAGTCATTCTTCTTTTCTTGATATTGCCGGTTCAGTTTCAAAATATTATTTCCCAGCTCTTTATCCAATGGGAAAGTGATGTTGGGGTAATAAGTTGAGTTACCGTTTGAATCGGTTGCTTTTCTTACGGAGTCGGGCACAGAGGTATCATAAGCTGTATATGCTTTTTTTCCTAAAGCCTTTGATTCGTGATATAGCTTTGTATCGATATTGGTATATCGGTATTTATCAGGATCTTTACGCACTTTCAGCCATTCGTCGTTCAATTCGTATGCACTCATTCTGCATGCATTTAAGGAGTCTCCGAACCAGCTGGAATAGTAGACTACTAACTGGATTTTCTCCACTTCGTCTTTCACCATTGTTCCTTTGCCGCTCTTTCCGTCTGCGCTTTCTTCATATACGGCAGGGAATGTGAAATTCTCCGTACAATTCAATTCGGCTAAGAAGCTGGCTTCGTAGTTTCCAAATCCTTTGGGATCAGGGTCTGTGAACTTACCGATATATCCTGTACTTGTCTTGGAGTAAACTTTATCTGCAAGCATGGATTTTGTGCTAACGTCAAATGTTTCTGTTTTAGCCGAAATGCCGTCTGAATCGGGCAGCATATCCATACCCAACGTCCCGGTGTTATCGTCGCATCCGTACAAAGACAGGAGTGCTAAAAGTAATACTCCTAAATATTTTACTTTCATAATTCTTCGTCTTGAAATCAACTTATTCTTGTTCAGCTCCCCAAACCTGATCGTAGAAGTCGTTGCAGGCATCTGCGAAGTTTTCAGGAGATTGATAGCCTAAGATAGGCTTACCGGCTTGGCGGGCATACTCCATGAGCTCCTCATTTACATGTTCGCTTTGCTGGATAATACCATCAGAGTAGTCTATTGCCAATTTGCAAAGAGCAATATAGTCTATCGGTTCTTTTAAGTCGGCAATATCCTTCTTGTTGATGCCTTTCAGCAGGAGTTTGCTGGTGAAGTCGGAATGAAATGGCTGTTTGAAGTCATTGTCATACAGTGAAAAGACCACTTTGGCGTCTCTGAATGAAGGTTCGTCTTTATACGCCTTTTTAATATATAGCGGAGCCAGTGCTGTCATCCAGCCATGACAGTGGATAACGTCCGGACACCAACGCAATTTCTTTACTGTTTCCAATACTCCACGAGCATAGAAAATGGCACGTGCATCATTATCCTCGTATTCAACACCGTTCTCGTCAATCACTTGCAGGCGGTTTTGGAAGTAATCATCGTTGTCGATGAAATAAACCTGCATGCGGGCGGATTGTATGGATGCTACCTTAATGATAAGCGGATGGTCGGTATCGTCGATGATAAGGTTCATACCGGAGAGACGTATCACTTCGTGCAGTTGATTTCTGCGCTCATTGATGTTCCCCCACTTGGGCATAAACGTTCTGATTTCTCTGCCTTTTTCTTGGATTGCTTGCGGCAGGTTTCTGCCAACAAGGGACATCTCGGATTCTGAAACGTAAGGGGTAATTTCTTGTGTTATAAATAAAACCTTGTTCGCCTTTGTCATAATAACAATGTTCTCAATTATTCTGCAAAGATATAAAAAAAATCGGGCAATAACGCAAACAGGGCTCGCCTATAATTCCTTATGAATTGTTAACCGGTTGTATATCAATGAAAAATAGGCGCGGATACACCTCTGAAGCCGGGACAACTTTTGCATTAATTTACGATATTTCTTCTTTATATGGTAAATAATAGCTTATTTTGCACCGTTTTTGCAAACAACTTAAGTTATTATATAACCAATAAAATGGAAATAGTACATACTATCAAGGACTTGCAGGCCGGACTTTCGGCTATGAGAGCCCAAAGTAAAAAAGTGGGTTTAGTGCCTACAATGGGAGCCTTGCATGCCGGTCATGCTTCATTGGTAAAACGTTGTGTGGCAGAGAATGATGCCGCAGTGGTAAGTGTTTTTGTGAATCCGACTCAGTTTAATGATCAGAATGATTTGGCCAAATATCCTCGTACGCTGGAGGCTGATTGTCGTTTGCTGGAAGAGTGTGGGGCTGCTTTTGTTTTTGCCCCTACGGTGGAAGAGATGTATCCGGAACCGGATACACGCCGGTTCAGCTACGCTCCTTTGGATACTGTGATGGAGGGGGCTTTCCGGCCGGGGCACTTTAATGGTGTGTGTCAGATTGTGAGCAAACTATTTGATGCGGTGAAGCCGGATCGCGCTTATTTCGGCGAGAAGGATTTCCAGCAGTTGGCCATTATCCGCGAAATGGTGCGCCGGATGAATTATCCATTGGAGATTGTGGGTTGCCCTATTGTGCGTGAGGAGGATGGACTGGCTTTGAGCAGCCGTAACGCCCGCTTGTCTGACGAAGAACGCAAAAATGCTTTAAAAATCTCGCAGACTTTATTTGAAAGTCGTACCTTTGCAGCCTCGCATACCGTTGCTGAAACACAGAGGTTTGTGGAAGATGCCATTGCAGCGGCTCCCGGTTTGCGCCTGGAGTATTTTGAACTGGTGGACGGCAATACGTTGCAGAAGATTGCCAATTGGGAAGATACTTCCTATGCAGTGGGATGTATTACGGTGTTCTGTGGAGAAGTCCGTCTGATTGACAATATCAAGTATAAGGAGTAATAAACATAAAAAAAGAACAATCTTATGATGATTGAAGTGTTGAAGTCGAAAATCCATTGTGCCCGCGTTACGGAGGCTAACCTCAACTATATGGGGAGCATCACCATTGACGAGGATCTGATGGATGCCGCCAACATGATTGCCGGCGAAAAGGTTTACATTGCCGACAATAATAACGGTGAGCGTTTTGAAACTTATATCATTAAAGGCGAGCGCGGTTCGGGCAAAATATGTTTGAACGGTGCGGCGGCCCGTAAGGTCCAGCCGGACGATATTGTTATTATCATGTCGTATGCATTGATGGACTTTGAGGAAGCCAAGACGTTTAAGCCGACAGTAATCTTTCCTGATCCGGCAACAAATAAAGTGGTGAAGTAAGAACAGGTTTGAAATCCTACTCATAAGAGCTTTTGTTCAGCCTTTTTGAGTATGTTTTCCTCTTTCTCTTTCGCTACCTGTTCTCAGGAGGGTAGCAGCTGAAAATGAAAAAAGAAAAAGTCCCGTTTACTAATTGTGAACGGGACTTTCTTTTTTTTATGATGGAGCGTTTATTTCTTCAATTGCTCATTCATGGCTGCAGCAGCTTTCCGGCCGTCACCCATAGCAAGGATTACGGTAGCGCCACCGCGAACAATGTCGCCGCCGGCGTAAATGGTCGGAATGGACGACTGCATACTATCATTTACGGCAATCGTTCCTTTGCGACCTAATTCAAGTCCTTTGATAGAGCTGGGAACAATAGGGTTGGGGGATACGCCCACACTGACAATGGCAAGGTCTATATCAATCGTTTCAGTGGCTCCCGGAATGGGAACAGGACTACGGCGCCCGGAGGCATCGGGTTCGCCCAATTCCATCTTTTGAAGGATGACCTGCTTAACTTTTCCTTGCTCATCGGCAATGTATTCTATCGGATTGTGAAGTGTCAGGAATTCCACTCCTTCTTCTTTGGCATGTTTTACTTCTTCGATGCGGGCAGGCATTTCTTCCTCCGAACGTCGGTAAATAATCATGGCGCGCTCTGCACCCAGGCGGCGGGCTGTACGGACAGAGTCCATGGCTGTGTTGCCGCCGCCGATAACGGCTACGCATTTGCCAAAAGGCACAGGTGTATCAGAGTCCTCGCTGGCGGCATCCATAAGATTGACACGCGTCAAATATTCATTGGATGACAGGATGTTGATGGAGTTTTCTCCGGGGATGTTCATGAAGTTCGGCAGTCCGGCGCCGGAAGCAACGAATATGCCTTTGAATCCTTCTTCCTCCAGTTGCTCTACGCTTAATGTCTTGCCGATGATGCAGTCTTTGATGAACTTCACGCCCATTTGGGCAAGGTTCTCGATTTCGACATCCACCACCTTGTTGGGCAAACGGAATTCGGGGATACCATATTTCAATACACCGCCAATCTCGTGCAGCGCCTCGAATACGGTAACGTCGTATCCGTATTTTGCCATGTCTCCGGCGAAAGAGAGCCCGGCGGGGCCTGAACCGATTACGGCAATCTTGATGCCATTCTTTTCTTTGATTTCCGGTACGGAGATTTGCCCGCTTTCGCGTTCATAGTCCGCGGCAAAGCGTTCCAAATAGCCGATAGCTACCGGCTTTTCATTCATCTTCAGGTGGATGCACTTGGATTCGCATTGCTTCTCTTGTGGACAGACACGACCGCAAACAGCGGGAAGCGCACTGGTCTCTTTCAGTGTTTTGGCGGCTTCAAGGAATTCACCGCGTTCTATATTCTTGATGAAACGTGGGATGTCTATTCCTACCGGACAACCTTCTGTGCAGCCCGGATTGGCGCAGTCCAGACAACGTTTCGCTTCTGTCAGCGCCTGTTCCTTGGTCAATCCCTGGTTTACTTCCTCTTTGCGGCTGTGGGAACGGTAGTCTGCATCCAATTCGTTCATCTCCACGCGAGGGATCGCTGTGCGTTCTTTGGCTTTCATGGATTTGCGCAATTCCTGACGCCAAGCGGCATTGCGGCTTTTTTCGTCCGGTTCCGCTGTGCTTTCTCCGGTTGCCTGGCATGTCTGTGGCTCTTCCAGTTTGTGCATTTCTTCGCGCTCAATGCTTTTGAATGCTCCCATGCGTTTCAGCATTTCGTCGAAGTCTACCTGGTGACCGTCAAATTCAGGTCCGTCTACACATACGAATTTGGTCTTGCCGCCGATGGTGATACGGCAGGCGCCGCACATGCCTGTTCCGTCTACCATGATTGTGTTTAGAGAGACATCGGTGGGTATTTCGTATTTCTTCGTCAGCAAACAAACAAATTTCATCATTATGGCGGGGCCGATGCAGAAGCATTTGTCAACTTTCTCGCGTTTGATGACATCTTCTACACCTTCTGTTACCAATCCTTTACGGCCATATGAACCGTCGTCAGTCATGATAATGACTTCGTCGGAGCTTTCACGCATTTCCTTTTCAAGGATAATCAGTTCTTTGGTACGGCCTGCCAGTACTGTGATTACACGATTGCCGGCAGCTTTCAATGCCTGTACGATAGGGAGCATCGGAGCTACTCCCACACCACCGCCGGCGCAAACTACGGTGCCGAAATTTTCAATATGGGTGGCTTGTCCCAGCGGACCAACAACATCGGTTATATAATCACCTTCATTGAGTTCGCACAGGCGGGTAGACGAGAGACCCACTTCCTGCACAACCAAAGTGATAGTTCCCTTTACGGGGTCGGCAGAGGCTATGGTCAGTGGCATGCGTTCGCCTTTTTCACCTACGCGTACTATTACAAAGTGTCCTGCCTTACGTGACTTAGCAATTAACGGTGCTTCAATTACTAATTTGAAGACCTTTTCTGAAAAATGCTCTTTGCTAATGATTTTATTCATTATCTAATAATTTTGTTGGTATAATTACGTAATCTCTTTCAGATTGATAGATTATGCAAAGATACTGCTTATTTATTAATAACAAAGAATGTGAGGGGAAAAAAGAATGGATGCAGGACGAAATATGATATTGCAAATCGGGCACAGATTTCAAGAATCCTGCCGGTTCTGTCCATTGAAGAACCATGCTGTTTCTTGTAATCTGTGCCCGAAATATAATGGATGGAAACTTTTCTTAGTCTATCACCTCGAATCCTGTATACGGAACCAGCGCCTTCGGGATACGGATACCTTCCGGTGTCTGGTTGTTTTCCAATAGAGCTGCTACGATGCGCGGCAGGGCCAATGCGGAGCCGTTTAATGTGTGGCAAAGCTCTGTTTTCTTTTCTGCTGTGCGGTAACGGCATTTCAGGCGATTGGCCTGGTAGGTATCGAAGTTGGATACTGAACTGACTTCCAGCCAGCGTTTCTGTGCCTCGGAATAGACCTCGAAGTCGAAGCAGAGAGCAGCGGTAAAGCTCATGTCGCCGCCACATAAACGCAGGATGCGATAAGGCAACTCAAGCTTCTGGAGCAATCCTTCTACGTGGTTCAGCATCTCCTGATGGGATTCTTTGGAGTGTTCCGGCTTGTCGATGCGCACTAATTCTACTTTGGAGAATTCGTGCAGGCGGTTCAGTCCGCGTACGTCTTTACCGTATGAGCCGGCTTCGCGACGGAAACATTGCGTGTAAGCGCAGTTCTTGATAGGCAGTTGCTTTTCGTCCAAAATCACGTCGCGATAGATGTTCGTTACGGGAACTTCGGCTGTCGGGATCAGGTATAAATCATCTACTTCGCAATGGTACATTTGTCCTTCTTTGTCGGGCAGCTGACCTGTGCCATAGCCGGAAGCAGCGTTCACTACCGTTGGCGGCATTATCTCCGTATAGCCCGACTTGCGTGCTTCATCCAGGAAGAAATTGATAAGTGCACGCTGAAGCTGTGCGCCTTTGCCCTTATACACAGGGAAACCTGCACCTGTGATTTTCACACCTAAGTCAAAATCTATCAAATCATATTTCTTTGCCAGTTCCCAGTGGGGGAGCGCGTCTTTAGGTAGTTCGGTCTCCATGCCGCCCATTTTCTCTACCACATTGTCGTCGGCGCCTACGCCTTCGGGCACGCTGTCATAAGGGATGTTGGGGATTGTATAGAGGAGGTTTTGCAAGTCGGTTGCAGCTTGGTCCATTTCTTCCTGCAGGGCCTTGTTGGCTTCTTTCAATTCGGCCACCCGGTTCTTGGCGGTTTCCGCCTCATCTTTCTTGCCTTCTTTCATCAACAGTCCGATGGACTTGGAAAGGGAATTGACTTCCGACAGGTTCTTATCTAAGATTGTTTGGGTATTGCGTCGTTTGTTGTTCGTTTCCAGCACTTGCCCGATTGTTTCTTTGGCATTTTTGAAGTGCTTCTTTTCCAGACCGCGGATTACGGCGTCGGTGTTGTCTGTAATTTGTTTAATGGTAAGCATATCTTATACTTGTTATTATGTTTTTTTATTACTGCAAAGATAGAGAAAATGCTTATTCATTGTATGAAAAAGTATAATAAACAGCAGAAAATATGAAAATAAGGTGCTTTTTTGAATGAATAGTGCGATAATAAAGAAAGGGATGCAATCAAACCAGATTGCATCCCTTTCTTTATTATTCTTTTATCCGGAAACTTATGCTTCTGCGTTTTCGGCAGGAATAACAGAAACAGATCTTCTGTCTGCTTTACCTACTTTGAACTGTACAGTTCCGTCTACCAAGGCGAAAAGAGTGTGGTCTTTACCCATACCGATGTTGTTACCCGGATGGAATTCAGTACCTCTTTGACGAACGATGATGTTACCTGCTTTGCAAGCTTCGCCACCAAATATCTTAACGCCTAATCTCTTACTCTGTGATTCGCGGCCGTTCTTAGAACTACCGACACCTTTTTTATGTGCCATTTCTTCTTACTTTTTTAATTGATTAAGCTACTACTTCCTTAATTGTTAACTCTGTGAATTGCTGACGGTGACCGTTCAGTTTACGATAACCTTTTCTTCTTTTCTTGTGGAAAACAAGAACCTTGTCGCCTTTTACCAAAGCGGAAACAACTTCGCAAACCACTTTTGCTCCTTCTACTGTGGGAGCGCCTACGGTGATGTTACCGTCTTTGTCTACCAAAAGAACTTTCTCGAATTCTACTGTTGCACCTGCTTCAGCATTTTGCATGTGGTGTACAAACAGCTTCTTGCCAGCTTCTGCTTTGAATTGCTGACCGTTGATTTCTACAATTGCGTACATTTCTTATATATAATGTATAAGTTAGCTCCGTCGGGTGGTCTCTAATCACTTAGAAAGCACTTAATTAAACCCGGTGCGGAATAATCGGGCACAAAATTACTTCTTTTATTTGGAATGGGCAAATCTTTCTATCTCTTTTTTAGTATAATTACTGCTTTCGTGTGGGGAAAGTTTTGTTCCCTCATGGAGTAAGTTTCGTTCCATCATGGTGGAACGAAACTTACTCCATGAGGGAACGATTTGATTTATGCGGAAGCCCTTTTATATTCAGGTGAGGAAATAAAAGAGTGCTGCGAGTGCGGCAGATAGCGCCAACAGGAATATGATCTGCCGTACATTTGAATTCTTCGGGGCTTTGGCGGGTAATGGTTCCTGTTTCAACAGTTCTTCCAGGCTGTCCATAATCTTTTTATGCGGGTAGCGTTGCAGTTCTTCGGCGGTGGTCATGCCATGCGTGATGCCGGCAAAGTCCACTCCCGCCTTTTGTGCGGTTTCTGCATCCACCGTACTGTCGCCGATATAGAGCGTTTCGGCTTTAGTGACGTGTAGCTGCTTGATGGCAAGCAAGAGCCCTTCGGGCGAGGGCTTGGGAGTTTTTACATCTTCTCCGCCGATGATGATGTCCAGAAAGTCTTCGGGAAAGTGCTGGTCCAGTAATTCCTTGATGCGGTAGCGGAATTTGGTGGAGATGATTCCGATGCGGGCGCCGGAATCTTTCAGTGCTATCAGCACCGATTTTGTTTCGAGGAAAAGCACCGTATTGACGGTCATGTGTGTATCGGCTTCTTTCACGTACTCTTTCTTGAATTCGGCGAGCTGCAGGGGATCTGTTACACCGGAAAGAATGGAAAAGGAATCTTCCAGAGTCTTGCCAATGGTGCGTTTGATATCGTCATCGGTAGGCTGGGTGTAGCCATGGCGGTTAAGTACGTTGCGGAAGCAGGTGACGATGCCGCGTGAAGAGTCGGCAAGCGTATAGTCGAAGTCGAAAAGGTAGGTTGTATAATTCATATGCCTTTTTGCGGCAAAGTTATGAATAAATTGGAATTATCAGCCCGTTGCCGGTTGATTAACTTCAATCGGCAACGGGCTTTGGCATGGGATGCCGGTGATTACTTCACTCTTCCGCCGCAGAGCCAGTATTGCGTATAATACCTTTCCTTGAGATTGCTCACAATGACTCCTTGGCTGGTGCTGGCGTGAATGAATTTGCCGTCTTTCAGGTAGATGCCCACGTGGGCCACCCTCTTGCGGGATGCCCGGCTGGTGAAAAAGACCAAGTCGCCTTCGCGCAGGTTGCGGCGGGCTATTCGGTTGCTTTCTTTCAGTTGTCCGTCGGTACTGCGCGATAAACGTATGCGGTAGGTTTTCTTGTAAAGCTGGGACACCAAGCCGGAACAGTCCGTTCCTTGTTTGCTGCTACCGCCCGCCCGGTAGGGGGTGCCTATCCATTCGGCAGCGTTGATGTACAGCCTGTGGTTGTCTGTTAGCTCTATATCCACGCCCAGGCGTACGGAGGCTTGCGCCAATGCTTTATAGTCAAGGCGGGGTGCGGAGGTGTGGCAGGAACTCAGGCAGAGCACCAGTCCGACAAGGGCGATTATGTGGGCAAGTGGCTGTTTCATGCTTGTTCTTCTTCCGGTGTTTCTTCGTCTGTATCGTTTTCCGTTTCAACCTTTTCTTCTACGCTGACATTGAAATAGGCTTCCAGTTCCTTTTCTGCCGAGTTGTTTTCGTTTTCTATGTCACGAATGATGACTCCATGTTCCAATAGGGCGATGCGCGGGCATACATCTACTGTATGGTTGAGGTTATGGCTGGAGATGATGACAGTGGCTCCATGTTCCTCGTTGTATTTCTGCAGCAGTTGCTTGATGATGGACTGTGAACTTGGATCGAGGAAGTTGAACGGTTCATCCAGTATCAGCAGTTGGGGGTGGTGCAGCATGGCGGAGATAATACCTATTTTTTGCTTGTTTCCGGCGGAGAAATTGCGTATGAACTTCTTCTGTCCTATGACTTCACCATTCATGAAGCGTTCAAAAGGAACGAGACGATCATCTACTTCTTCTTTTTTCAATCCATACATCTTGCCGATGAAATAGAAATATTCCTCAGGGGTGAGGTAGTCTATAAGAAAACCGTCGTCAATGAAAGCGCCGGTAAATCTCTTCCAGTCTTCACTTTGGGATACATCTATATCATTGATGGTGACATTCCCATGATCTGCCTGCAATAAATCCAGTATCAGTCGGAAGAGGGTAGTCTTTCCTGCTCCGTTGTTTCCTACCAAACCCAACATGTCACCTTGACTGATGAAGTAGTTATCAATATTTACAGCGGTCTTTTCACCGAATCTCTTTTGTAAATTATTTATCTGAATCATAGCTATAAATCTAAAATCATAAATCTTATTGTCTGCTGTCTCTGAATCCTTCCATGTTCTTGTAGCGCCGCTTCATGAAACGGTGGTATACGTTTTTCAGCCAGAAGCGTGAAGTCAGTATAAAACCTGCACCGACGGCAATCAGTATCCAGGCCGTAACCGTAGGTCCCCAAAAAGTTGTCAGCACAAAGTTCATAAGCAGAGGCACGCCGAATGCTGCTCCGGAAATCAAGTTCTGCAATCCGGTTCCCATATTCTGGCGGTTGGTCATCTTGGCGTTTAAATCCACTGTTTTGTTGTTGTATACAGCCAATTGGAACAGGCAGAAGTAAACGCCGCCGGCTACGAATGTGGCCCAGGCTATACAACTCAGCACAGACAGCTTGCCGGTTGCCATGGCAGGTATCATAAGGATGAGAGGTATGAGTATGGCGATGCTGTATAGGATATATTTGGCGCGAAGCAGGGTATAGATAGACTCTTTGCGGCTCATCAATCCGTCAATGTAGTTGCCTTCGTAGCTCATCAGGCTTGATAGAAACAAGATTCCGAAAATCACGAAGTTGTAGACCATGATAAAGTTTTTCATGCCCTGCCCGTCGTATGCTTCGGTGAAACTCAGAATACATGTAAAGGCGATGACCACCATGAATACTGTACGCAAGGCTGTCTTGCAGACTTTGTTGCGCAATAACATCTTCAACTCCAGCCGCATGTATTCGCCAATCTCTCCGTAGCGGTCCAGGAATTTGTATTCCGACACGTGCTTTACTCTGGTGTCTTCCACTTTGTTGATCTCGTTATAAATGAGCTTGATCATCAGTTCGCGGTTGATGAACCACAGTGCCACGATCGTTGCGGATACTCCGATGAAAGTAAGCAGGTGTCCGAGGATAAATCCTTCTCCCAGGTCGATGGACCAGTTGAATAACGGGCTGTCTTCCGGAATGAATAGGCCGGCGGCAATAATTCCGTATACCAATATCGGCAGCATCACCCACCAGATGCGTTCGTTCATCAACGTGCGGCATAGCAGGAACCAATAGTTGTTGAGTATCATCAACAGCCATATTCCGATGCTATAAGTCAATACGCCCGTTATACCGTAGAATTTAGTAATGCTGATGATAGCGAACGGGACAAAGAAAAACAGCCATATCAGATTGAAACCGTTCAATCCGGAACGTATCAGCAGAAAATCGATCAGGCGGTTGCGCCTTATCGGCAACAGGAGATAAGGCTTGATTTCCTGGCTGGGCGTTTTCTGAAATGGGAAGCGCATCAGAAAATCCAGAGCCAGGACAAATATCAGTCCGCTGTTCAATACATGGTATGCTTCAGTTGCGCCACCATCGAAGGCAAAAGCGAAAGTGGTTCCGAAGAAGATCAGATAGCCGGCCCAAAAGACGGCCATAAAGTACATCCAGAACTTACCGAATTTGTTCTTCTCGTACATCGGATTTCGCTTGGCGGCCAGCTTCCCTTGCTTGCGTAATTCTATAAAGAGGCTCATAATGAATGGAAATTAATGTATATGAAAAAGGCTGCGCTGCTTTATTAACAACGCAGCCTTTTTGGAAACTGTAATTTCAGCACTTCGAAGGTTGGTAACCTTATTTCTTTTCAGGACTGATCATTGAAACAGTGATCTGGTTCTTCTGCTTCAGGAGTTCGTTGGCAAATTGCTGAACGTCCTTGGGGGTGATACTGTTAATGATTTGCTCGTAGTCCTTCACCGGATCGATTCCGGTGTACAGGTACTCGTCTATGCTGTTCAGCCAGTAGCCGTTTTCCTTGAGGTCTTCGCTGTGCTTCTTCAGCATATACTCTTTTACCTTGTTCAAACTGGCTTCATCGGGACCGTTCTTTGCAAAGGCTTCTGCTTCGTCGTAGATGATTTTTATCAGTTTTTCCTGTTTATCGGGAGCTGTGTTGAAGAAGATCTGCAGAACGGCTTTTTCTGTGGGATACTTGATGAGCTGTCCTATGGGATATACGCCGTAGGTACCGCCTTCGTCTTCACGTACCTTTTCGGTATAGATGAAGTTAAGAAGCTGGTCGGTCATGCTCATAAGAATCTCGTTACGGAGATTGTATTTGCAAGTACCGCTATAACAGATGAAGTTGTTCACTTTCGGAGTTTCCTGCTGGCGGATAAACTCATTTTTGCAGACGCCCTTGCGCATTGCGATGTGGTTGTCCTTGAATGTCTCCTTGCGGTTGATGGAGGGCAATGAACCCAGATAAGACTCGATTAGGGGTTTCACTGCTTCCACATCAACGTTTCCTACCAGGATGAAGGTAAAGTCGCTGGCATCTTTAAAGCGGTCCTGATACATGGACAGAATCTTGTCATAATTCATCTTGTCCACCATGTCGGCTTTTATCCGCAGGGTTCTGGGATGTTTCGAGTAGAGAGTGGACGTGATAGAGTCGCTGAAAGAAGAACTGGGGTTCAGGTCCATATTCTGTAATTCGGCTTTGCTGCGGTTCTTGTAAGATGCAAAAGCGTCATCATCGCGTCTCGGAGCAGTGAAAGTCAGATAGGTGAGCTGCATCATTGTCTCGAAGTCCTTGGGAGAGCAATTTCCGGTTACGGCTTCTGTCTTGTCGCCGATGCCATAGCTTACGGAGGCTTTTTTACCTGCCAGGGCTTTCTCCAGTTCTATGGCGCTGAAATTGCCTAAACCACCCAATGCCACTGCATCCAGTCCGTTGATATTGATGATTTCCGAGTCGGGGAAGAGTGAACTACCACCCATACTTACGCCTTTCATGCGAATCTCATCGGCTTTGAAGTCTGTTTTCTTGATTATAACCTTGACACCGTTGGATAAGGTCAACATAGTGGTTCCGAAGATGTCATCTTTCTTTTCGGAAACAATTTTACCGCCTTTCGGAGCTTCTTTCATCAGAGGTTCGTCGGATACCTTATCTATATACGGAGTGAGCTTCTCCGACTTCACTTCTTTCAACAGGTTCTTGATGGCTTCCTCTGTCGGAAGGCTCAAGCCTTCTTTTTCGGGTCCGAACAGTGCCACTACCTGGTTGCTGTCCGTCACCAGTTGTTGCATTATCTGGTTTAGGGCTGTCACAGGAATGGCCGGTGCTATCTGATTGATGATAGTATATTCGTTGGCGATTCCCGGAATGGGTTCATTGTCGAGGAAATGGCGGACATATTCCTTGACGTAGCTTTCATTTTTACGCTTGTCGCGTTCTTGGAAAGCAGATTCCAAATGACGCAGGTATTCTGCTCGTGCACGACTGTATTCGGTTTCGGTGAATCCAAATTGGCGTGCACGCTCTATTTCGCGGAGAATGGTTGAGATACCTTCCTCAATGTTATCTTCTTTGCAGACTACGATACCGGTGAAAGCATCTTTGGTCTTGGCAACAAAGAAATCATCATCGTAGGTCGTTGCATAGATGTAGGGCGGGTTGGCAACTTGGAGCAACTCGTTCAGACGTGCATTCAGCATGTTGGTAATCAGAGTGACAGCATAGTCTTGCATCAAGTAACCCACATTATTCTTTTCTTCTCTGGGAGTAGCTTGATGCTTGTTGAAGATAAAGGTCTGTACATATGGCTGCTCTTTGTCGCGGGCAACCAATACGATAGGCTCTTGGTTGTCGTTTACGGGATAATATTCACGCTTGGCGGCATTGGGCTGTGCGGGGATGTCCGAGAATCTTTTCTTGATAAGGGCTTCAATGGCGTCGACATCAATATCGCCTACCACTACTATACCCTGCAAGTCGGGACGGTACCATTTTTCGTAATAGTCTCTTAATGTTTGAGGCTTAAAGTTCATCACAACGTCCATTGTTCCGATAGGGAAGCAGTTGGCGTATTTGGTTCCGGCAAACATAGCCGGAAGCATTTTCTCCTGAAAACGCTGCATGGCGCTCATGCGGGTGCGCCATTCTTCATTGATAACGCCGCGTTCCTTATCTATTTCTTTCGTGTCCAAAGTCAGGTCGTTGCTCCAGTCGTGCAGGATCAGCAGGCAGGAGTCAATGGCTCCGGGAGTGTTGACAGGCACATTGGAGATGTTATAGACCGTTTCGTCTATGGATGTGTATGCGTTCAGGTTTTCGCCGAATTTTACACCTATACGTTCCAGATACTGTATTAGGGAGTTTCCGGGAAAGTGGGTGGTTCCATTGAAGCACATGTGCTCGAGGAAGTGGGCAAGACCGCGTTGGTTGTTCTCTTCCTGTATGGAACCCACTTTTTGGGCTATATAGAAGTCGGCCCGGTTAGCGGGAAGGCTGTTTTTACGGATGTAATAAGTTAATCCGTTGTCCAGCTTGCCGATACGGACATCCTTGTCGATGGGAATGGGTGGTAATTGTTGTGCAAATACCTGTTGGAAGTTACAGCATACAATTAGTGCAACAATCCATAAGTTACGTAATAAATGTTTCATCATCATTTGATTTAAAAATGTTTTTGCCTTATCTGTCGAAGCGATTAGGCGATAAATCACAAAACAATTCTGTTTTTTATTTAATTGCTTCCCGGATGCGGACTAATTTAGTCAGGAGTCCTTCCAGTAAATCCAACTTCAACATATTGGCACCGTCGCTTTTGGCTACGGACGGATTCTCATGTGTCTCGATGAACAGGCCGTCTGCACCTATGGCTATACCGGCTTTGGCTATCGTTTCAATCAGTTGCGGCATGCCGCCTGTGACACCGCTGGTCTGGTTGGGTTGCTGCAAGGAATGGGTAACGTCCAGTACAACGGGAAAACCGAAAGTCTGCATCTCCGGTATTCCGCGATAATCCACCACAAGATCCTGATAGCCGAAAGTTGTTCCGCGTTCTGTAATCATTACGTTCTTGTTGCCGGCTTCCACCACCTTGTCTGCCGCAAAACGCATGGCAAGCGGGGAGAGGAATTGACCTTTTTTGATATTGATGATTTTACCGGTTTGGGCGGCGGCTACCAGTAGGTCGGTTTGCCTGCAAAGGAAAGCGGGGATTTGCAAAATATCTACGAATTCGGCAGCCATGGCAGCTTCTTCTGCGGCATGGATATCTGTTACGGTAGGCACTCCAAATGTGTCATGCACTTTTTTTAGAATTTTCAAGGCTTTCTCATCTCCTATGCCCGTAAATGAGTCTAAGCGCGAACGGTTGGCCTTGCGGTAAGAACCTTTAAATGCGTAAGGAATCTGTAATCTGTCAGTGATGGTCACCACACGTTCGGCAATGCGCATTGCCATATCTTCACCTTCAATGACACAGGGGCCTGCCAGCAGAAAGAAGTTTCCGGCAGGATTATTTTTCAGTTTAATCATACGTTTTTATGAATTATAAATTATGAATTGCAAGTTATGAATTGAGAGGTGTGAAAAAAGTTCATTCCTCAGTTTGGTATAATCAGTGTGATTGCTTCGTGCAGTACTCCGATGTCTAATGGGAAATGACGGTCGAGAATACGCCCGTCCAAGTCGACGGAAGCGTTTTGGGCACGTAATACTTTTATCTTTTGGGTACGGTAGGGTTTTACCACTTTATGGTTGAGGATTCTTCCTTCCATTAACATCCATATTCCCGAAAAAAGCTGCAATAATTCGGGGCGATAGATAACTGATACGTCTAACCAACCATTGTAAGGCACTGCACTGGGAGCTTGCCCGTATCCCCATGCACTGCCTATGCATACTGTCATAATGCGCCCGCGTATGTGTTCGCCGTTTATTTTAAGGTGCATGCGGTATAGTTTCCGTTCGAATATCAGTGAAAGGAATGCCATGAAATAGGACAGGAACTTCACACCCCAAAAACGTTTGCATTGGTCGGTGATTTTTACGATACTGGCTCCAAGCCCGATATTGATGGCATTCAGAAAGTAGCGGGTCATATGCTTTTCGCCGTCATAGTAGTAGCACGTGCCTACATCTATTTTTCGACGGCGGTTGTTTATGATGCAATCTACCGCATCCTTGTATTCCGAACTCATCTCCCAGTATTTGGCAAAATCGTTACCTATTCCGTTGGGGATGATGCCGATAGCAATATTCTCTTTATCTTCTGCATTGGAGAGCATGATGCCGTTGATTGCGTCGTTCAGTGCGCCGTCACCACCTACAATGACAATGGTGCGATATCCGTTGTTGGCAAGAATTCCCGCCAGACGCTCTACCGAACCGAACCCTTCGGACTGCACGTAGTCATAAGACACACCTTTGCTGTCCATATATGCTTTAATTTCTTTCCACCGTTTCTGTACTTTACGCGTTCCGGCTTTGGGGTTATAGATCACTCCCCATTTATTGGGTTCTACACTCATATGTTCGTCCCTTTTAATAAGTCTAACATTTCCATATTTGCTGTTTAGCCAGCGTTGCCGTCAAAGATACTAAATCTCTTTGAGTTTTGACTTTACAAAGGCTATCTTTTCTTCCATAGGCCATTGGACGTTTATCCAGTGGATGGTAAATCCCCGCCTCTCCATTCCCCGAAACCAGGTCATCTGGCGTTTGGCAAACTGATGGATAGCTGTCTCCAGTTGGTTGAACATTTCGTCGTAGGTCAGTTTGCCAATGACGTAAAGTGTCAGATATTTGTACTCCAATCCGTAGTAGATGAGATCTTCGGGTGGAATTCCTTGCTCTATCAATCGGCGCACTTCGTCTATCATTCCTTCGTTCAACCTTTGGCGCAGGCGGCGGGTGATTTTCTCACGCCGCAGTTCGCGGTCTATGTTCACACCGATGATGAGGCTGTGCAATAGCGGAAAAGAACGCTTGTCTACTGGTGTGTGGGCATAATATTCTTCAATCTCAATGGCGCGGATTGCCCGTTTCACCGTATCTACATCCGTCGTATTATGCAAGTTTTTATAGGTTTTCAACATTTCGGTGAGTTCTTCCAAGGACTTGCCTGCTAAGCGGATGCGTAATTCCGGATTTTCGGGTACGGGCAGCAATTTGTATCCTTTGAGTACCGATTCTAAATACATTCCAGTTCCGCCGCATACAATGGGCAGACAACCCTTTTGTTTAATACTTTCATAGGCGGTCAGAAAATCACGTTGATATTCAAAGACGTTGTACTTATATCCCGGATCGGCAATGTCAATGAGATGATAAGGTATTTGTTTGCCATTCACTGTATAGTCGGCAAGGTCTTTACCTGTACCAAGATCCATGTTACGGTATATTTGCCGAGAGTCGGCACTGATTATTTCTGTATTTAGCTCTGCTGCCAATGCAGCGGCAAATGGAGTTTTGCCGGATGCTGTGGGACCTAATATGGCAATTAAATCATAGTCAGGCATATAATGAGTATTTATTAATTTGAATACAAAGATAGTGTAATTTATGGGCAGAATAAAATGAAGCGGTTCATTTTGTTCTGAGAAGATGCAACTTTTCTTTACACTTGAGAAGACTGTCTGAAAAAGGAAGTAAAAAACAGAGTGGTTCTTCTTAAAAGGTGTTATGAAACATGCTTTTTTTCTTGGATAGTTTGCAAATATCCCAAGAGTCCGTATCTTTGCAATGTGTTTTTCATAGTATTAGATTTAAGGTTAACAAAGGTTGGAGTACAGCGGTACTCCTTTTTTTTGCTCTGTACTTTTCTTTTCTTGCTGCAAATCAAGGACAAAAATGTAAAAATCTGAGTATATTCTTTCCTTATAGGTATACAATGTGATTAGCCTATATCTATACTGGATGAAATATTTTCGTTCTGTTTTTATGCTATATTCTATGCTTTTATTGCTTTTATAAGGCTGTTGCGGCGATGTAAAAGGTGTTCGAATTTAACTTTTTGATATATAATGGATTACTTAAGCGTGTGTTACATGTACGATAAAGAATGTAACATACGAAAGAAATATGTAATGTTGTCAAAAAAACATGTAATACGATTTTTTTAATCGCATGTGTGCCTTTTGTACATTTGTCGCAGAAAAGCCAGAAATATAAAACTACTCATATTATGAAACATGCAAATATGAAGAACACTTTATCTTTCGTCTGCCTTAAAAATATTAATAACTATAAAATCGAGTATTGATGAATAAAAGATCTTTTTTTGCAATTTTATCGGCCTTAGTAGTTTCTGCCGGTACATTGGGAGGTTTTTCGTCTTGCAATTTATCTAAAGCAAATGGAAATCTGCCTGCTGTTAAGGATTCTACAGCCCTTTTTGATTATTTTACTTATAAAGGTAATGATGATTTTTATAAGGAAAATCCATTGCCCGATGATGAGTCGTTTTATAATCCTATTTTGCCTGGTTGGTATTCGGATCCGAGTATATGTACGAATGGGGAAGGAGACTATTTTTTAGTGACTTCTACTTTTACTTATTTTCCGGGCGTACCTATCTTTCATAGTAGAGATTTAGTAAACTGGAAACAGGTGGGGCATGTTCTTAGCCGTCCTTCCCAACTGGTCAATATGAAAGGACAGCATGTGAGTGGAGGAATTTTTGCACCGGCAATTTCATATAATCCCCACAATAAGACTTATTATATGGTAACCACCAATGTTGGAGCCGGTAATTTCTTTGTGAAAACTCAGGATCCTTTTGGAGAGTGGTCTGATCCTATTATGCTGCCTGAAGTGGGCGGAATAGATCCGTCTTTCTTTTTTGATGAAGATGGGAAAGCTTATATTGTAAATAATGATGATGCTCCGGATTATAAACCTGAGTATAGCGGGCATCGCACAATCCGCATACAAGAGTTTGATGTAAAATCGGATAAAACAATTGGACCTCGCAAAATACTGGTAAACAAAGGTGTGCATCCGGAGGAAAAACCTATTTGGATAGAAGGTCCCCATATGTATAAGATCAATGGAAAATATTTCCTTATGGATGCAGAAGGTGGCACGAGTACCTGGCATTCTGAAGTTATTTTCCGCAGTGATTCTCCGATGGGAACTTTTACTCCTTGGACGAAAAATCCAATATTAACACAACGTCATCTCAGTGCCGAACGTCCTAATCCGATTACGTGTGCCGGTCATGCTGACTTGATACAAACCAAAGAAGGTGATTGGTGGGCTGTATTTTTGGCATGCCGTCCTATAAATAATAAGTTTGAAAATTTGGGGCGTGAAACATTTTTAATGCCGGTAAGGTGGAGCGAAGATGGCTTCCCTTATATGACGCAAGGGAATGAAACTGTTCCTCTGATTCTAAAACGAACTGGCGTAAAGCGTGATGCCAGTGTTACCTTTGGTAACTTTGAAGAGATTGAAGATTTTGATAATGCTTCTTTGGGTATGCAGTGGATAACATTGCGTGCTCCTGCTACTGAATTGTATTCTTTATCCGACACTCCGGGCTTTTTGACCTTGAAATGTGCTGATGTCAGTGCTACTGAAAAAGATACTCCTGCTTTTGTTTGCCGTCGTATGCAGCATCATAAATTTGAATCTACTACCCGTATGTTGTTTAATCCTTCCGATGAAAAGGAAAAGGCTGGTGTGTTGTTGTTTAAAGATGAAAAACATCAATATTTATTTGCAGTAAATAAGCAAGGAGAAAATAAGTCCGTTTTCCTGAAACGAATTGGAGAGTCTGAACAGATATTGGCTTCTGATACTATTTCTGGAAACACAAAAGAGATTTATTTGAAAGTTATATCTCAAGGTACTCATTATGATTTTTATTATTCCTTGAAAGGAGAAAAAGATTGGACATTGCTCTGTAAAGACGTTGATGCAAGCTATCTTTCCACAACTACGGCTGGTGGATTTACAGGTAGCGTGATAGGACTGTACGCCACTTGTAAATGATCTTTTATTGTTGCATGTAACATGAAGGACAACTTCTGTTACATGCAACAAATCCTATGTAACGTTTGTGTAGGTATGTGGAACACCTCCACTATTAATTTTTATATATATTAAATATATTTGTGCGGTAAAATAAAACATGTTAACTGTTAGCGTTTATTAATCTTATACTAATAAAAATGAAATGTATGTATGACGATAGCTAAGGCTATTAAAAAATGACTGATGATTAGAGAACAATGTAGTTAATTAATGTCTTAAAACTAATGGTAATGAAAAATGTAATAAAAGAAAATCAAAAGATTCCTTACCTGTTCCTGCTTATGCTGTTCAGTTGTCTGACGATATCAGCACAAAAAGGAATGACGGTGAGGGGAACTGTCTTTGACAGTAATGGTGAAACAATCATTGGGGCCTCAGTAGTTTTAAAAGGTAATAATTCAATAGGTACAATATCAGATATAGATGGCAATTTTATGCTGACCGTACCCAATGAAAACTCCACCCTTGTTGTTTCGTTTGTGGGAATGAAGTCTAAAGAAGTAAAAGCGACTTTGAGTGGCTTAATTAAAGTAACCTTGGAAGATGACTCTCAACAGTTGGAAGAGGTCGTAGTAGTAGGTTATGGTCAGCAGAAAAAAGCATCGGTTGTAGGCTCTATTACACAAACGAGTGGAAAAACGTTGGAACGTGCCGGAGGTGTATCCAGTCTTGGTGCTGCTCTGACTGGTAATCTGCCCGGTGTTATTACTTCTTCTTCTACAGGAATGCCTGGTGAAGAAGATCCCCAAATTATTATTCGTACTAAAAGTTCTTGGAATAATAGTGAACCACTGGTATTGGTTGATGGAGTTGAACGTGAAATGAGTTCGGTGGATATTTCTTCTGTAGAAAACATTTCTGTATTGAAAGATGCTTCTGCAACGGCTGTTTATGGTGTGAAAGGTGCTAACGGAGTTATTCTTATTACTACAAAACGTGGTAAAGAAGGAAAAGCCAATGTTCAAATTAAAGCTAATGTAACGGCGAAAGTCGTGTCAAAGTTACCGGAAAAGTATGATGCTTATGATACTTTTTATTTAATGAATCATGCTATTGAGCGTGAGGCTTGCATAAATCCGGCCGGTTGGTCTAACTATACGCCTGCTGCTATTATTAATAAGTATCGTAATCCGGCTAATGCTGAAGAGTGGGACCGTTATCCTAATGTGGATTGGGAGGATTTTCTTTTCAAGAAAAGTGCCATGTCTTATAACACTAGCGTTAATGTATCAGGTGGAACAAAGAGTGTTAAGTATTTTGCCGCTGCCGATTTTGTGAGTGAGGGTGACTTGTTTAAGACTTTTGAGAACAATCGTGGTTATAACTCAGGATTTGGTTACAATCGCATTAATGTTCGTAGTAACTTAGATTTCAGCTTAACTAAAACTACGAAGTTTTCTACTAATCTTTTTGGTTCAAATGCACAACGTACTTTGCCATGGGCAATGGCGGATAATGATGCTACTTATTGGAGTGCTGCTTATAAGTCGGCTCCTGATGCCATGCATCCGATTTATTCTAATGGCATGTGGGGATGGTATGCACCTCGTGATGCTGACGTTCCTAATTCTGCTTATTTCTTAGCAACTGGAGGTACGGAAAAACGTACGACAACTAAAGTAACCACAGACTTTATTCTTGAACAGGATTTAGCTATGCTGACGAAGGGATTGAAGTTTAAGGCTAATTTTTCTATGGACTACCGTTTTGTAGAAAAAAGTCGTGGTATTAATGATCAATATAATGACTCACAACGTATGTGGGTAGATCCTAATACCGGGGAAATTTCTTATAAGTTCGATCCTGATTCTGGTACTGGTATTGACAAGGTAGAGAATCCTATTTATTGGTCAACTCAGGCTGGTAGTGCAGATATTGGTAGTACTTATCGTAAACTTTATTACTCACTTCAGTTGGATTATGCTCGTAAATTTGGGGATCATGAGGTATCTGCGCTTGGCTTGTTTAGCCGTTTGAAAGAGGCGCAAGGAAGCGTCTTCCCTATTTATCGGGAAGACTGGGTGTTCCGCGTCACTTATAATTATGCTATGCGTTATTTCTTCGAAGCTAATGGAGCCTATAATGGCTCTGAGAAGTTTGGTCCTGACTATCGTTTTGCATTCTTTCCTTCCTTGTCTCTGGGCTGGATGATCAGTGAAGAGAAATTTATGAAGAAACTAAAATTTCTCGATATGCTGAAACTGCGTGCTTCTTGGGGACGGGTTGGTGATGATGCCGTAGTTTTGCCTTGGCAGAGATTTACATCAGGTCGTTTCTTATACAAAGATCAATGGCAGAATAGCGGTAATGCTGTTATGGGAAGTGTAAGCCCTGATAACTCCCCCTATTCTTTTTGGCGTATTTCAATGTTGGGTAACCCTAATATTTCATGGGAAACAGTAGAAAAGCGTAATATCGGTTTAGACTATGCTTTTTTAGATGGTCTAATTGCCGGTTCTGTGGATATATTTAATGATACTCGTTCTGATATTTTGGTAGCTGGTGGTAGTCGTGCTATTCCATCATATTTTGGTACTACTCCTCCGCGTGCTAATTTAGGTAAGGTAAATAGTCATGGTTATGAGTTAGAACTTCGTTTGAACTATGTCTTTAATAATGGATTGCGTACTTGGCTGAATACTAGTATGACTCATGCCGTCAATGAAGTCAAGTTCAGAGATGATGCTCCTCTGTTGCCTGCTTATCAACAAGGAGCCGGCCATGCTATTGATCAAGTAAATTCCTACATTGATCATGGGAATTTAGCTACTTGGGATGATGTAATTGGTAGTACAGCTTGGACAACAGGTAATAATTACAAGCTGCCAGGTGATTATAATATTATTGACTTTAATGGCGATGGTATAGTAGATAAGGATGACAGTGCTCCATATCAGTATTCAACTACACCGCAAAATACATATAATGCTTCTATCGGTTTTGAATGGAAAGGATTTAGCTGTTTCGCACAATTCTATGGTGTGAATAATGTGACGCGTGAAGTTAACTTTCCGACATTCCGAAGCACTGCTCATGTTGCTTATGTAGAAGGTGATTATTGGACACCTGGTGGTACAGCTTCTTTACCTACTCCACGTTGGGGAACAACGGTAGATGGTGCGGCTTCTGGTACACGTTATTGGTATGATGGTTCTTATATTCGTTTGAAAAATGTAGAACTCTCTTATACCTTTAAAGGAAATTGGTTGAAGAAACTAGGTGTGAACACTGCACGACTCTATTTGAATGGTGATAATCTTTACATGTGGACTAATATGCCTGATGATCGTGAGTCTAATACTGGCTTCAGCTCTTCAGACGGTGCTTATCCTACTGTGCGTCGTTTCAATATTGGTATTGACATAACTTTATAAGAGCAATGACTATGAATAAATATATCAACAAAATCTTTTTAACTTCAGCTTTTGCTGTGGTAGGCTTGTTAGGTACTACTTCATGTACCGATTATTTGGACAAGTCGCCCGAAAGTGATTATCAGGCAAATGACCCGTATAAGAATTTTATGAATTTTCAGGGATTTACCGAGGAACTCTATAACTGTATACCTGTTGTTTCGAATAGTGAATATCACACTTGTTTTAACTATGGTGAAGATGTATATTGGGAACCTCAGGAAGTTCGTTTGCAAACTCGTAATGTAGATAATGGAGATTTTTGGGGATGGACTACTGCTTATTATGGCTATCCTAGAAGTGGAGGCTCAGCCGGAACTTCAAATCGTAGAGATAAAGGGGATTTATGGACTAATGCTTGGTATGCCATTCGTAAGGCTAATCTTGGTATTGCTAATCTGCAAAATTTGGTTAGTGCTACCGAAGAAGAGCGTAAACTTATTGAAGGACAACTTTATTTCTTTCGTGCTTGGTTCCACTTTATGCTAATGGAGTGGTGGGGTGGAATCCCTTATATTGATGAGCTACTTTCTCCGGATGTCAATCCAACTTTACCTCGGCTTTCCTGGCAGGAATGTGCAGAGAAGTGTGTATCTGATTTTGAACATGCAGCAACTTTATTGCCGGTTGATTGGGATGAAACAACTGCTGGTAAAGTTACTCTTGGAAAGAATAACATGCGCATTAATAAAATTATGGCATTGGCCTATAAGGGAAAGACGCTTCTTTGGGCTGGTAGTCCGCTTATGAATTGGGCGTCAGGTGGTTCAAGAGAGTATAATGTAGAGTTATGTAAACGAGGGGCAGATGCATTAGGTGAAGCACTTCAACTGACAGAGAAAACTAAACGTTACGAATTAGCTGATTTTTCGGAATATAATGATATCTTTTTGCTTCATAATTCTAATGGGAAATTGAATGGCGTAAAAGAAAGTATATTCATGGAAAATTTGATTGATTATAGTGCTCGGTGGCGTTGGAATATGATAAACGATTTTCGTCCACAAAGTATTGAGTCCTCTGGAATCAAGAACTTTCCTACTGCCAATTATGTAAATTACTTTGGTATGAAAAATGGATATCCCATTAAAAATATGACACAGGCCGATGCGGAATCAGGTTATGATCCCACTTATCCTTGGAAAGATCGTGATCCACGTCTTTACAAAGTCATAATGTTTGACGGTATGAAGTTTAAGAGTACTGGTGGTGCAGGCGGTTCTGTGGAACTTTTCACTGGTGGTCGGGAAAGTGAAGAAACGAATCCTAATAAAGGGTGCTTTACAGGCTATATGAACAGCAAGCTTTGTCCGCAATTGATGAATACCATTGATGGTTATAAGGAAAACAATATCATGATCCTTAATTTAATGCGTTTAGCTGATGTCTATTTGATGTATGCTGAAGCGACTGCTGTAGGTTATGGAACCCCACAGAGCAAAGCTACTACTTATTCATTGACTGCGGTAGAAGCGATTAATAAGGTTCGTCAACGTGCAGGTGTGGCTTCTGTACTGGATAAGTTCTTGAATAATACTGTTGACTTTTTGGGTGAGGTGCGTCGTGAACGGGCAGTAGAATTGGCTTTTGAGGGCTTCCGTTTCATAGACCTTCGTCGTTGGATGCTACTGACGCAAAGTCCATATACGCTCAAGACAAAAATAGAGTTTGATCGTGCCGATCCTAATAATTATAATTATGATGCTCCGGAAGAAAATCCTATAAAAAACTTACGTGAGGTTGTCTTGTTCGAGCGTCAATATACTGACAGGCACTATTGGTATCCGCTTCCACGAAAGGACGTGAATATTTATGAAGGATTTTATCAGAATCCTGGTTGGTAATTACCTATTAACTAATAATGACGTTAAAAATGAAAAGAAAGTATCTATATATTGGCTGTACGGTGCTTGCCATGTCGTTATTCAATACGACAAGGGTACAAGCGCAAGAAAAGAAGGACAGCTTGGTGAATGTAGCTTTCGGTACAGTTGCACAGGAAGATTTGACGAATGCCATATCTACAGTTAGCACGTCCGAACTGATGAAAAAGGTGAATAGTTCCAATAGTCTGGTGGGGCTGGAGAGCTTGGTCGGTGGATATACTGGTAATATTTGGGGACAGGGAGCTTTGGTCTTAGTAGATGGAGTTCCTCGTAATGCAAGTAACGTACGCGCTTCTGAAGTAGAAAGTATTTCGGTGCTAAAAGATGCGGCAGCCGTAGTTCTTTACGGAAGTCGTGCTGCTAAAGGTGTTATACTTATTACTACTAAACGTGGTAAGGATGGACCAATGAGCATAAATGTTAGAGCCAATGCCGGCATCAATGTTCCGAAATCTTATCCGAAATATTTGGATGCGGATTGCTATATGACACTTTATAATGAGGCTTGTCGCAATGATGGTTTGGCTGAACGTTATGATGCGTCTACTATTTATCATACCGCTATGGGAACGAATCCTTATCGTTATCCCAATATTGATTTTTATAGTTCTGATTATTTGAAAAAGGTATACTATAATGCTGATGTGACTGGTGAGGTTTCCGGAGGTAACGAACGCACTCACTATTACTTGAATTTCGGGATGGATTATAATAATGATTTGTTGAAATGGGGTGAGGCTAAGAATAACTATGATATGAGTTTCAATGTACGTGGTAACGTGGATATGAAACTTACTTCGTGGTTGAAAGCCACTACTAATGCAGCAGTAATTTATACAAATCAATATGATGGTCGCGGTGACTTTTGGGGAGCGGCTTCAACTTTACGTCCTAACTGGTTTGCTCCTTTGCTGCCCATTGATATGATGGATCCAAATTCTTCTTCAATTCAAGATTATATAACGAATAGTAATCATTTAATTGGTGGAAAATATTTGTTGGGTGGTACCTCGGCTGATCTTACTAATCCATTTGCAGATTTGTTGGCAGCAGGTTATGTTAAAGAGAAAGCTCGTATGTTTATGTTTGATGTTAGTTTGACAGCCGATTTAAGTTCTGTTCTTAAAGGTTTATCTTTCAAGACGGCTTACAGTGTGGACTATACTTCTTATTATTCGGAAGCTTTCAATGAAACTTATGCAGTTTATGAGCCTACATGGGCCAATGTAAACGGTAAAGATATGATTATTGCTTTACAAAAGCATAATAATGATAAGAAAGATGCCAATGAATATGTAGGCAAGTCTATGTATGATCAAACTATGATGTTTAGTGCGCAGTTCGACTATAATCGAACTTTTGCTAAACGCCATAATGTAGCGGCTACCCTTTTAGGCTGGGGCTATCAGATGCAAAGTACTGCGGATGAGAATCATGAAAGTAGCGATTATCATCGTACAAGTAATGTAAATTTGGGCTTGCGTGCTGCATATAATTATGATCATAAGTATTATGCAGATTTTAGTGGTGCAGTTGTTCATTCAGCTAAGTTGCCTGAAGGCAATCGCAATGCTTTTTCACCATCGGTTACTTTAGGCTGGAGAATCAGTCGGGAAGATTTCTTTAAAGAGAATGTTTCTTGGGTGGATGATTTGAAATTGACGGCTTCTTATGCAAACTTGCATCAAGATCTTGATATTGAAAACTATTATATGTATAAGGGATATTTCTCTAAGACGGATGGTCATTGGGTTCAATGGCATGATGGTACTGCCGGTGGCTGGACTCCAACTTCTAAGCGTGGTGAAAATAATGATTTAAGTTTCGTAACCCGTCAGGAATTTCGTGCTGGTATTGATGCTACTTTATTTAATCATTTAATAAGATTAAATGCTAATTATTTCAGGCAGAATACGAAAGGATTGCTTACTCAGGGAGCGTCTACAATTTATCCTTCTTATTTCCAGCTGAGCGAGAATAATACTTTCTTACCTTGGATTAACTACAATGAGGATAGACGTACTGGTTTTGACTTTGCATTGACAGCCAACAAGAAGTTTGGTGATTTTGACATAACACTTGGTTTCAGTGGTATGGTGTTTAATTCTGAAGCTTTGAAACGTGATGAAATGTACGATGAAGATTATCAGAGACGGCAGGGACGTGCACTTGATGTTTCTTATGGTTATGTATGTGAAGGTTTCTTTCAAGATCAGACTGAAATTGATGAACATGCCCGTCAAACTTTTGGTACAGTGAAGCCGGGTGACCTGAAATATAAGGATATTAATGGAGATAAAGTGATTGATAGTAAAGACCAGGTTGAACTAGGCAAAAATGGCTGGTCAGCTCCTCCTTTCTCCTTTGGATTAAATCTGACAGTGAAGTATAAAAATTTCTCACTCTTTGCTATGGGATCGGGACAAACAGGGGCAGTAGATTTCAAAACAAGTTCCTATTATTGGAATCGTGGAACAAGTAAGTTTTCAGAAGTTGTGTGGGGACGTTGGACAGAGGAAACAAAAGAAACAGCTACTTATCCACGTTTGACCACAACAAATGGTGCAAACAATTATCAGACTTCTACTTTTTGGATGTATAAACGTAATTATTTCAATTTGAATCAAGTGCAATTAACCTATGATTTTCCAGAAAAGACTTTCAAAGGATCATTTGTGCGTGGACTAAGTGTATATTGCGGTGGTAACAGTTTACTTACAATTTCAAAAGAACGTAAACATCTGGAATTGAGTACTGGTTTTCCACAATGCCGTAATTTTTACGCAGGTTTCAAGGCTGCATTCTGATTTAACGGACAAATAAATAGATGATTATGAAAAAGAAAATATTACTTTTTATAGCGAGTGCCTTGATATTTTCCAGCTGTGACGACTTGTTTGAACCGGCTCTTGAAAATCAACAGGGAACTGAACAAATGTATGATGATCCGGAATACGCACGAGGAATCTTGCATAATGTATATAGCTTGATTCCAGGATATTATGATAACAGTGAATATGCTACGGATGATGCTGTAACTAACCAAATGACTCATACTTTCTTGCAGATGGCTACAGGAGCTTGGACAAATTCCTCGTATAACCCATTGAGTCAGTGGACTAACTCTTATAATGCAATTCAATATATCAATCTGTTTTTGGAGAATGCGGATGAAGTAAAATGGTCTGATGATGAGGAAATGAACAGTTTATTTGCACGTCGTATGAAAGGTGAAGCTTACGGACTTCGTGGCATGTTCTATTACTATTTAATGCGTGCACATGCAGGCTTTGGAGAAAATGGTGAATTGCTTGGTGTGCCACTTATTACAGAATATCAGACATCTCAATCGGATTTTAACTTGCCGCGTGCTTCCTTTCAGGCTTGTCTAAGTTCAATTTATAGTGATTTGGCACAGGCAGAAACTTTATTACCTCTAGAATATGAGGATGCATCTACAGTACCTGTTGATTTTCAAAGTCTAACAATGGATGCTAGCAAGTATAATAATGTTATGGGTGCCAAAGCACGTCAATTATTCAATGGACTTATAGCTAAGGCTTTTCGGGCGCGTACAGCCCTATTGGCTGCTAGTCCTTTATATCAAGATGCTTCTAATGATGCTTCATGGGCTGATGCTGCTAACGCAGCCGCTGATGTACTTGATTATAAAGGAGGAAAGTTAGCTAATGATGGAATAGAGTATTATTCTGCTGCTATAGTCAATAAGGCGCAAGATGGTATTAATCCTGATGAAATCCTTTGGAGAGCAGGTCGAACGAGTGGTGACAATACACAGGAGTCTCAAAATTTCCCACCGAGTTTGTATGGTACCGGTTATATGAATCCTTCTCAAAATTTAGTGGATGCTTTTCCAATGGCTAATGGTTATCCTATTGATAACGTGAATGGCAGTTATAATGTAAATGCTCCTTACACAGATCGTGATCCTCGTTTAAGTAAATACATTCTTTATAATGGTAGCACGATCAGCGAGAAAGGTGTGAACATAAATATTATTTCATCAAGTGCAGATGGTATTAATGTTACAGAAAATCGTTCTACCCGTACAGGGTATTACATGAAAAAGCGTTTACGCATGGATGTGAACTGTGATCCGGCTGCGACTTCTAAACAACCACATTACGACCCTCGTATCCGTTTTACAGAAATGTTTCTTGCATATGCCGAGGCTGCCAATGAAGCTTGGGGGCCAAAAGAAAAAAATGATAGGAACTATTCTGCCTATGATATTATTAAAGCTATCAGGAAACGAGCAGGTGTAGGTGGTGCAAATGATCCTTATTTGGAAGAATGTGCTGCTGATCAGGATAAGATGAGAGAACTGATTCGTAATGAACGACGTTTGGAACTCTGTTTTGAGGGATTCCGTTTTTGGGATGTACGCCGTTGGAAATTAGATTTGAATGAGCCGGTATATGGTTTGGAATGGAACGGAAACGGTTATAGGAGAATTACTGTAGAAGAACGTTCTTATGAGGACTATATGTATTATTGCCCTATACCTAATTCGGAGGTGCTAAAATATAGTAATCTCATTCAAAACAAAGGATGGAAATAAATTAGTGAACATATTCAATATAGAATTTAGAATAATATGAAAAATAATTTAGTATACTGTGGATTGGCTTCATTGCTTCTGACTTTTACAGCTTGTGAGAGTTCACACAATGAGTTTCCCGATTTTGATTATCAAACTGTATATTTTGCCAACCAATATGCGTTGCGCACTGTTGAGCTGGGAGAAGACGAGTTTGTTGACAATTCAATGGATAATGAGCATAAAGTCTCTATAAACGCAGCTTGGGGTGGTGGATACACTAATCGTAATAATGTGATTATTGACTATATAGTAGATGAATCACTTTGTGAAAATCTTTATTTCAAAGGAACGGAAACTCCGTTGACTTTAATGCCTACATCTCATTATACATTGGCTTCTGAACAGATAAATATACCTGCAGGGAATATTATGGGAGGAGTAGAAGTACATCTTACCGATGCGTTTTTTGCTGATGAGAAAGCATTGGAACAGAATTATGTGATACCATTGCGAATGACAGAGGTACAAGGAGCTGATTCCATTTTGGAAGGTAAAGCAGCAGTGGGAGATCCAGTTCTAACAAACAATGGACATTGGAGTGTGCAACCAAAGAATTTTATTCTTTATGCAGTGAAATATGTAAATCCGCAACATGGGGAGTATTTGCGTCGTGGAGTGGATAAAGCTGTGATAAATGGGGTGTCTTATGATAAAGTACGTCACAAACAATATGTAGAGAATGATGAACGTGTATATGTAACTACAAAGAGTCTGAAAGATAATATTCTTTCTTTATCTACTGAAGATGCCGGAGGAACTCTTTTCAATTATGATGTTCGTTTGTCTTTTGCTGATGACGGAACTTGTACAGTAGGTAGCGTTTCTGATGATCTCACAGTTTCAGGTACAGGCAAGTTTGTGAAAGACGGGGAAAAGAATAGTTTGGGGGGTAAAGACCGCGATGCTATTTATTTGGATTATACAGTTGATTTCAAGGGCAGAAATATGCAGTATGCCACTAAAGATACATTGGTGTTGAGTACTCGTGGAGTACAAGGTGGTACGGCTTTTGAAATTGAAATCAAGTAGCCTTTTTATAAACCTTAAAATTAAGAGAATATGAAATATTTGAATAATAAACTAATCGGACTTGCTATGCTTGGGGTGACAGCAATGGCGTGTACTGATGAGTACAATTGCAATCTTCAGGTGGAAAAGCCTGAGGATGTTGCAGTTAATGAATATTTGGCCAGTTTTGATTTGTTGAAATCATATATCAGTCGTGGAACTGACTCACCGTTTAAGCTGACGGCAAATATGGCTTCAACAGATTTTGTTGCAAAAGAAATTGCTTATAGTACCATTTTGAATAATTTTGATGGTTTGGATATAGGTGGATCATTTGCACCTGTTACTTCTGTGAAAGAAGATGACACTTATGATTTTGGAGGGATGCAATTAGTTGCTGATGCTGCTCAAGAAGCAGGTGTAACACTTTATGGTGGTACACTTTGTTCTAATCAAGAACAACGCGCAGCTTACTATGATGAACTGATACAGCCGGAGATTATTCCGATTGTACCGGAAAAAGGTAAAACTGTAATTTGTGACTTTGAAAATGATGAAATTGGTGCAGTTTATACTATGTCCAATGGCAGTCAGGCAGTGGTAGAAGATGATCCGGATGGGAAGACTGGTAAAACATTACACATAGGTACTGATAATGACAAAGCAAATAATTCATATCCTGTATTTAATGTAAAGTTACCGGAAGGTCGAAAATTGGGTGATTATGTAAATTTGGTCATTGATATGCGTATTGTTAACAATGATGGCATTTATGGGCAAGGAATGAAGGTCTTTATTAATGGACAGGAATTTTATATTGGTGTAAATGCGCAAAATTTTGGCTGTAATCCTAATATTTGGAATCGTGGAGCTATTATCAAGTTAAATGATAGCCAAGCTCCTGGTTTTAAATTACCTGATAATTTGAAAGACCTTACAGAATTTACATTGGCTGTAGGTTCACACTCTGGTGGTGCACAATATTATCTTGATAATATTATTATGAATTATGAAGTAGAAGGAGGTGGTGTTACAACAATTGATTTCGAAGGTGATAATGTGGGTACAACCTACTCTATGACTAATGGTAGTTCCTCTGTAGTGGAGGAAGACCCCAAAGGCGTGAGCGGTAAGGTGCTACATGTGGGTTCTGCTACTTCTCCTGCTAATCAAAGTTTTCCTAAATTTAATGTTAAATTAGCGGAAGGAAGAACATTAGCTGATTATACAGCTATTTCTCTTGATATGCATTTGATTAATGGGAAAGGTAAATATGGCCAAGGTGTAACGGTTGTAATTAATGGCCAGAAATTTAATTCTGGTAAAGGTCCTAATGCTTTTGGATGCCCAGATAATGATTGGGGACGTGGCCTTATATATATAAAGTTCGTAAAGGCTGGTGAGACTGGCGGTATTGTTATTCCGGATGAACTGAAAAGCCTTACTGAATTAGAATTGGCCGTTGGTTCTGCTTCTGGTGAATGGCATGCTTATATTGACAACATAAATCTTCATTGGAAAGCTGCTGATATCATTATTCCTGTACCTGAGGAAGAAAAACCCAAAATTTTCACTAAAGAATTAGAAAAATGGATTGGTGGTATGATAGATGCTGGTGGTGAGACTGTAAAAGCATGGAATATTGTGGGAGAACCTCTTGATAACACTATAAATGAAAATACTTTTGATTGGGCTAAATATTTAGGTAAAGAAGGCTATGCACGTACAGCTGTTGCATTGGCTCGTGATACGGCGAAAATAGATCTCGACCTATTTGTTAGTAACACTATTGAACAGTCTGAGGACATTGTGGACAAATGCGGACAACTTATAGAATTGGTTAAATCATGGGAGGCTGATAATATAACTAAAATCGATGGTTATAATATATTACTTCATGCCAATTATTCTCAAGATGCTGATATTCAAAAGGATAATGAAACTGCAATTGTGAATTTATTTACCAAGTTGGCTGTAACTGGTAAATTGATACGTATATCAGATTTCAGTATGACAATGGTTAATAAAGAAGGTAATGCAATTCCTTGTTCTGAACTCTCACTTGAAGATAGGGCAATTGCTGGTGAATATTATACATTTATCATCAAAAAATATTTTGAGTTAATTCCGGCAGACAAGCAGTACGGTATTTCGATTTCTCGTTTGACTGAGAGTGGAAACAGTACTTTGATTTGTCCTTGGGATGCTAAGTATAACCGTACTGGAATGTACGTAGGAATAGTTGATGGTCTGAAAAATTAGTTTATGAGATTATTTATTTTAAAACTATTTCTCTTTTTTACTAGTATATTTTTATGGAGTTGTTCAGATGATGATAATAAAATCACAGACAGTGATGGGGAGAGCGCTTATGCGCTCTTCCTTAAAAATAATATAGAGGTATCTAGTACGGGTGGAGTAGTAATAGCTATCGTAGAATGGTCGCAGACAGAATGGGAAATATCTTTGGGCTCAGGCGATATTGTAGCAAATGTAACTCCTATGTCTGGGGGAAGCATGGAGTTGACAGAACAAAGTACACGCTTAAAAATTACATGCACCGGTAATGATACCCACGAACCAAGAAGTCAAACTGTTTATATAACCAATAAAATTACGGGTGAAAAGTCTGATTTGTTAATTAAGCAAGATGTGGCATTTCAAACACTCACTCTCCAGATAGATCCTTCAGAAAGGTACCAGCAGGTGGTTGGATTTGGTGGTATGTATAATCCTAAAATTTGGTGTGGGGGATTTCTTATCACAATGGAGCAGATGAGCAAAATGTATGGTGTTAATGGCTTGGGTTATTCTATTCTTCGTCTTATGATTTATCCGGATGAGACCGATTGGAGTGCAGATGTAGAGGCTGCAAAAATGGCGCAAGATAATGGGGCTATTATTTTTGCATGTCCATGGGACTGTACAGATGCTCTTTCTGATAAAGTTATGGTAGATGGTGAAGAAGTGAAGCACTTAAGAACTGAAAACTATGAGGACTATGCTGATCATTTAATTAGGTACATTCGCTTTATGAAACAGAATGGCATTGATTTATATGCAATATCCGTTCAGAATGAGCCCGATATGGATTTTACATTTTGGACTCCTCAAGAAGTTGTAACCTTTGTAGAGCAATATGGGGGGAAGATACGTGCGGAAGGGGTTAGGCTTATGTCTCCTGAGTCATGTGGAACATCTCCTGAGTATACAGACCCGATTTTAAATGATGTTGACGCTTTTGCTAATACAGATATATTAGCGGGGCATCTTTATCAGGGATTTATCAATATTGATAAGCCGGGATATGAAAGAAATCGGTATGAATATATTTGCAGTCTTTATCCTCGTTTGAATGGAAAAACATGGTGGATGACAGAGCATCTTTTTAATGATGGTGAAAAGGAGGACGATCCGGAAAAATGGCAATTTAGAACATGGGAATATTGTTTTTCTCATTTGGCAAAAGAAATACATATGTGTATGGAAGGCTATTGTAGTGCTTATGTATATTGGTACTTGAAACGTTTCTATGGAATGATGGGAGATAATGATGAAAGAAGTCCAGTAAGAGAAGGCGAGATTGCTAAAAATGGTTATATTCTTTCGCATTATGCACGTTATGCTACGAATACAACACGTATTAAAGCAGTTGCAGATAGTCCAAATGTGTATGTTACTGCTTATATTAATGCAGCGGGTAATGAGATAGCATTAGTGTTATTGAATATGACAGATACCACCCAGAAGATTGAATTCCCTTTGGCAGGAATAAAACAGATACATGCTGTTGAGACGAATGCATATAAAAATATGGAAGTGATTGAAGCTAATTCATTGGCAAAAAATGGCAGTGCTTATGTTATGTTATCAGGTTATAGTATAGCATCTGTAAAATTAACGTTATAAAACGAAGATAGAGATGATGCAGTAGTTTGAAAGACTAAAGATATGTTCAGTCTCTCTTGCTATCTTGAGACTTGTTTGTTTTGTGCATTTATATTAATACTCTTGCATTTTCTGTGAAGAAAGTGTAAGAGTACAAAAAAAACAGCTTAATTTTGTATGCTTTTTGTAAATATGTAGCATAAATTAGTTTAAATCATTTATGTACAATAAACTGTTTTTTGCATGATAACGATGCAGACTGTGTTGGCAATTTATTTGTCAGCACTTTTTTATTTATATATTTTCTTTTTATATTATGGTGGCTTTTATTGGTAATTTTTAGATCATTCGATACTATCTTGCCTTCTTCTTAGAATACCTTCTAAAACAATGGCTTTTCTGAAATATGTAACATAAGCAAAAGAATCTGCAACAGATTTTGGAAAAGAAATTAGCAAAAGATGTTTTTCTTTGTAATATTGTTAAACCAGTTTCACAATATGGCAATGAAAAAGATTATCACATTATTTGGCGCTTTTGCATTACTGACGAATCTTAATTCGCTCTCTTATGCACAAGTTCTTGAAGATTTCAGACCTTCAAGCGTAAACCAATTAGGGAAAGCATATCCTCAGGTTAATTCTGAAGGGAGGGTACGTGCCCAACTTTATGCACCGGAAGCCAAAAAAGTACGGCTTGATATTGGTGGTGTAAAATATGACATGATAAAGAATGAGCAAGGGTTTTGGACGGGAGAATCAGAACGTCAGCAAGAGGGGTTTCATTATTATCAGTTGAATGTGGATGGGGCATCTGTTCCCGATCCGGGTACGAAATATTTTTATGGTGCAGGACGTTGGGGGAGTGGAATTGAAATTCCGGCACGTGATGAAGATTTTTATGCTTTGAAAGATGTACCTCATGGTTTGGTGAGTGAGTTGAACTATTATTCTAAAATTACACAGTCGTGGAGACGTTGTTTCGTGTATACACCAGCTGGATATGAAGTCAATACGAAGAGGCATTATCCGGTGCTTTATCTTCAGCATGGCAGCTTTGAGGATGAAACGGGTTGGGGCAGTCAGGGTAAAGCGAATTTGATATTGGATAATCTGATTGCTGCGAAGAAAGCAGTCCCGATGCTGATTGTCATGGATAATGGTTATGCAACCAGGCCGAGCGAACAAGCTCCTTTCCAGACAACGGTATTTGAGGAAGTGCTGATGCAAGAGGTCATACCAATGATTGATGAGAAGTTCCGTACATTGCCTAATCGTGAGAGCCGGGCTATTGCCGGTTTATCAATGGGGGCAAATCAAACGATGCGCATTGCCATGAATCATCCGGAGGCTTTTGCCTATTATGGTGGTTTTAGCGGTACATCCAACTATCCGAGTACGGAATCTTTGGATGCTGATACTTTTTTAGGTGGAAAATTTAAAGATGGGAAAGCGGTAAACAGGCAATTCAAGTCTTTCTTTCTGGGTTTGGGGACTTCCGAGCCGGCTCCTTTTCCCGGTGTTGTAAAAGCTTTCAGGCAAATGTTGGATAAACAGGGGATAAAATATACCTATTATGAATCTCCTGAAACTGCACATGAGTGGCTGACTTGGCGCAGGGCGTTGCATCAGTACGCACAATTGCTATTTCAATAAGAATTAATATAAAGACGATAATTACATGTAGTTTAATACAAATATGAAAAAACAAAAAACTCTTTTACTTTTATGTAACTTGTTTTGTTGCATACTATTACCGCTGTCGGCGCAAAAGCCTGCAACTAATCCTGTGATTTATGCTGATGCACCAGATATGTCAATGCTGCGTGTGGGGGATACTTATTACATGAGCAGCACTACGATGCATATGTCTCCAGGAGTTCCTATTATGAAATCAAATGACTTGGTGAATTGGAAATTGGTGAATTATGCTTACGATACGCTTGCCAATATACCTACCATGAACTTGGATGACGGGAAAAATACTTATGGGCGTGGGTCGTGGGCGAGTTGTCTTCGCTATCACGAGGGAGTGTACTATCTCTCCACTTTCGCTCAGACTACGGGCAAGACATATTTTTATACCACTAAAAATCTTGAAAAAGGTCCCTGGAAGTGTACGGAATTCTCTCCCGCTTATCATGATCATTCTTTTTTCTTTGATGAGGACGGGCATATCTACATGATATATGGTAATGGGAAACTCTTTTTGGCAGAGCTGAAACCGGAACTTTCAGGCGTAAAGCCGGGTACGGAGAGGGTGCTGATAGAGAATGCCAGTGCACCGGCCGGAGATAATATCATGCTGGGTGCTGAAGGTTCACAACTTTTCAAGGTAAACGGGAAGTATTATCTTTTTAATATCACTTGGCCACGTGGCGGAGTACGTACTGTGATTGTGCATCGTGCTGATAAGATAACTGGACCTTATGAAGGACGAGTCGTTTTTCAGGATCGTGGAATTGCACAAGGTGGGCTGGTGGATACACCGGATGGACGCTGGTTTGCTTATCTGTTTGAGGATTGCGGTGCGGTAGGTCGTATTCCTTATCTTGTTCCGGTTGAGTGGAAAGATGGATGGCCTGTTTTGGGTGTGAATGGGCGTGCTCCTGCTAAGTTGGAATTGCCCGATAGCCGCGGACTCATTCCGGGTATTGTTGCTTCTGATGATTTCAACCGGAAGAAAGGAGAGCGTGCCTTGCCGTTAGTATGGCAATGGAATCATAATCCGGACAATGCGTTGTGGTCTCTTTCTGCCCGTAAGGGATATTTGCGGTTGACAACTGGTCGGATGGAGACTTCTTTTACACAAGCTAAGAATATATTGACGCAACGTACTATCGGTCCTGTTTGTACAGGTTCGGTCAGTATGGATGTTTCAGGAATGAAAGAGGGAGACTTTGCGGGACTGTCTCTTTTCCAGCGTAAATATGGACAGGTAGGTGTTAAGGTTACTGATGGCAAGAAATATATTGTGATGGTGAATGGTGAGAATGAAACTCCCGCAGAGGTGGAAAAAGTACCGTTGAACCAGCAGGTTGTTTATTTCAAAGCGGAGTGTGACTTCAGGAACAAAGCCGATAAAGGCTATTTCTATTATAGCTTGGATGGAAGTAATTGGAAAGCTATCGGTAACGTCCTGAAGATGCAATATACCATGCCGCACTTCATGGGCTATCGCTTTGCTTTGTTCAATTACGCAACGAAAGAAGTGGGAGGATATGCTGATTTTGATTATTTTAAGATAGAAGATAAGATTTCCGTCAAATGAATATGAACAAAGTTATTTTCTTTTTTGCCATATTATTATCGGGGGTATGCCATGCAAAAGATAACGAAAAGGTTGCTACGGGACGGGAAACCGTTAATCTGAATAGAGAATGGACATATAAAATTGGAGATTATGAGAATGCGGAACAACCGTTGTATGATGATACATCATGGGATCCAGTGGGGCTACCGCATTCTTTTAGTGTCCCTTACTTTTTGTCCAAAGATTTTTATGTGGGATATGGCTGGTATCGAAAGCACCTTGCGTTGGATAAAGCTGATATGGATAAGCGGCTGTTTTTAGAATTCGATGGCGTATTTCAGCAAGCAGAAGTATATGTCAATGGGCATCTGGCTGGAAGCCATGTGGGGGGATATACTGGTTTTTGCATTGATTTTACATCATATGCCGTAGAGGGTGATAATGTTGTGGCGGTACGGGTTAATAATTTATGGTGTCCTACGGTAGCTCCCCGGGGAGGTGAACACGTTTTTAGTGGCGGAATATACCGTAATGTACGTTTGGTGAAAAAGCATGCGGTACATTTAGACTGGTATGGAACAGTGGTAACCACTCCTTCGCTGGAGGAGAACAAAGGAAAAGCATCAGATGTACGGGTGACAGCTTGTGTGAGAAATACCGATGATGGGAAACAAGATGCTTATACATTGGCATTGTTAGTGAAAGATAGGTTAGGACGTGTGGTAGCGGAATGTTCCGAAACAAAGAAAATAAAAGCCGGGGAAGTTTGTGCTTATGATTTGAAAACACCAGAAATTAAATATCCTGAACTTTGGTCACCCAATAGCCCGTCACTTTACACTTTGGAGAGCAGGCTTTATGCAGGAAAACATTTGTTGGATATGGAAGAAATTGTCTTTGGATTCCGTTGGTTCAAATGGACTAAGGACAAAGGATTCTTTCTTAACGGGCAGCATTATTACTTTAGAGGAGCTAATGTGCATCAGGATCAAGCCGGATGGGGAGATGCTGTGACCGATGCTGCTGCATATCGTGACGTATGCCAGATGAAAGAAGCTGGTTTTGATATGATTCGCGGTTCACATTATCCTCATTCCCCTGCTTTTTCTGATGCTTGTGATCGTGAGGGTATGTTATTATGGTCGGAGGCTCCTTTTTGGGGTACAGCAGGCCCCAAAGTTGATGGTGTGTGGACTGCCGGAGCGTATCCTGTGATTGCTGCTGATACTGCTGCATTCGAGGCTAATGTGTTGCAACAATTGGAAGAAATGATACGTATCCACAGAAATCATCCTTCGGTGTTTGTATGGAGTTTATGTAATGAACCCTTTTTTACGGATGGCAGATCTCTTCCTGGTGTAAGACGGCTGTTGAAACGTATGGTGGATGTGGCACATCGGTTAGACCCTACCCGTCAAGTTGCTGTTGGGGGAGCTCAACGTCCGTTGGGGAGTGAACGTATAGATTTGATTGGTGACGTGGCTGGGTATAATGGTGATGGGGCTAATATTGCCGACTTTCAGGAACCTGATGTTTCGTCGGTAGTATCAGAATATGGAAGTGTTACCTCTGATCGTCCGGGGGAGTATGCTCCAGGTTGGGGTGACCTTGCGCGTGATGAAGGCTGGAAAGGACGTAAATGGAGAAGTGGACAGGCCATTTGGTGCGGCTTTGATCATGGTAGTCTTTTTGGTAATGATATGGCAAAAATGGGAATTGTGGATTATTTCCGTTTACCGAAACGTTCCTGGTATTGGTATCGCAATGCATATACGAAGATTGTACCGCCCCAATGGCCGGTTGCGGGAAATGCTGTGCGTTTACGATTGGCAGCTTCAAAATCTGACAGCATACGAATAGATGGTACTGATGATACACATCTTACGGTGTTTGTGCTTGATGCAGATGGTCATGAGTTGAGCAATTGTCCTGTTGTTGAATTACGCGTACTTTCAGGGCCGGGAGAATTTCCTACCGGAAAGTCAATAACATTTGCTCCGGATAGTGATATTCGTATTCAGGATGGCAAGGCGGCTATAACAATGCGTTCGTATTATGCAGGTAGCACGCTGATTGAGGCCTCCTCGCCGGGGCTTGAACCGGCACGCATTTCATTGAACTTTGTAGGTAGTTCTGTTTATAAAAAAGGCGAAAGTAAAGAAGTGGAAAATCGTCCATATATACGATATGTGAATAAGGTAGGAAAGGACTCTTTGCAAACTTATGGTGTTAATAATCCGACGTTTGCTTCCAGTTCATTGGAAGGATATTCAGCAGGTTTGGCTGCCGATGGAAATAAAGACAGTTATTGGCTGCCTTCAGATGATGACCTTTCGCCTTATTGGATATTGGATACTGAGCGTGGATTACAGTTGCATAGTGTAGTTGCTGAGTTTGTAGAAAATATAGATTGTAATTTAAAAGTTGAAATTTCTGCCGATAAAACTGTGTGGCAAGTAATTGGTAATTATGATTGTTCTTCCCGGGAGATAAAGAGAATAGAAATTATTCCTGAAAAGTCGTTGAAAATGCGTTTTGTGCGTTTTTCATTTATAGATAGGAAAAGATTGACTGCTCCGAAATTATCGGAAGTCAAAGTAGTGGGAAATGTTGCAGAGTAATTTTGTGGGATAAACTGGCTTTATATGACTGCCACATGATAGAAAATACAAACTATCATGTGGCAGTGTGTTTATTGACTGTAAGATAATTACAATTTAACCCTTATTTTCTTTCCTGTATAAGTCACAGTTTTACTGTTGCCGTCTATGGCTTTCACTATGAATTGACGTTTTTGCAGCATACCATTGTATTCTCCTTTTCGTGCACCGATTGTAAGAATTCTACTGGCATTATCCCAATTCATTGGGATTTCGGTATAAGCTCCGTTTTCATAGTTATAATTGTCTCCCTCATCCTCATAAAGGGTGAAATTGCCGTTCTCGCCGGGATATACACATAGGGTCAGGTTATCCCACTTCTTTTCGCCGGTGTACTGAACATCCGGTCCGCATGGAACGATACTGCCGGCACGTACAAAGAGAGGAATACGGTTTAAAGTAGTGGAAATGACAAGTTTCTGTCCGCCTTCTATGGCTTCATTAGTCCAGAAGTTATACCACCGGGTACCGGCAGGCAGATAGACTTCCATGTTCTTGGAATGGGTAAAGTCAGTAAGTATAGGTGTTTTGGCTGACTTCTTGGAATCGCGGTTCCAACCTTCATTTTCCTCTAAAGTCTTTTGTTGTACCTCCGGGGTGTATTGGGCGTGAAGTACCGGGGCTACGAGAAATGCCTTTCCAAACATGTATTCGTCATTGACATTCCATGTTTGCTTGTCATTCACGAAATCCATGAAGAGTGCACGCATGAAAGTAGAGCGGTTATGTGTTACATCCCAGGAGGTGGAATAGATATAAGGCAGCAGAGTGTATCGTAGTTTGACCGCATCAACCAAGGCATCGTAAATCGGTTCGCCTTTTTTGCCGTACCAATAGAACTCGCGGGGGACATCAGCGCCATGACTGCGCATCATTGGACAGAAAACACCAAATTGCAACCAGCGGACATAAAGCTCCTGATACATCGGATTACGGGTTGCACTGTTGTCTCCCCAACTTGTATTGTATGAACCGGCAAAGAAGCCACCGAGGTCTGAGTTCCAGTGAGGCATACCGGTCAGCGAGAAATTTAGCCCTGCTGTTATTTGTTTGCGGAACATATCCCAAGAGGATTGGACATCACCAGACCAAACATTGGAACCGTAACGTTGCTGCCCTAAGAAACCGGAGCGGGTCAGGATGATGACACGTTTGTCTTGTGTTAGGGCACGTTGATGATCGGAAACACCGCCTACGCTGACAAGTGGATAGGCATTGCGTACACTACGGTAGGAGCCTAGTCCGGTCTGACGGTCGAAATCGCTTTCTTTGTGGTTGAAGTGATCCGGTTCAGTAGAGTCCATCCACCAACCGTCCATGCCAAGTTGGAAGATTCCTTTATTGAGATGTTCCCAATAAATATCGCGGGCCTTGGGACTGTAAGCATCATATACACGTACTCCGGAGGGATATTCCAAGTTGGGCGGCCAACCGTCAACACCGGATTGCGGCCAGGTTTCGATGTCGAAGAGTAATCCTTCTTTATCCAAAGCTCTGTAAGGCTTGGTAGCAGGGCCGAATGAGGACCAGATGGAAATCATCATACGGGCATTCAGGGCATGTACTTCGTCAATCATATCTTTGGGACGACTGAAAGCAGGATTCTGAAAATCCATAGCGTTCCAAAGATAATTGTGCCCCCAGTATTGCCAGTCTTGAATGATACAATCCAGGGGAATCCCCAACTCGCGATACTTTTTCACGACTCCTACTGTTTCTTCCTGACTTTTATACCGCTCTTTACTCTGCATGAAACCATAACTCCATAGAGGCATCATCGGTACATCACCGGTCAATGCACGTACTTCGGCTATAACTCCATCGGCAGAACCGCCATACATAAAGTAATAGTCTATGCAATCGCCAACTTCGGAACAGAAGGAGGTTTCCTGCTCGTTGTCGGTGTAGGTTGTACCTGAGTAGTTGTCCCAGAACACTCCGTAGCCTTTGGTAGATTGGAAAAATGGGGAAACGTCTTCCACATTGCCTTGGACCAGATGCTTAGTCATACCACGTTGCATCATTTGCCCATTTTGCAACTGTCCGAGTCCGTAAAGACCTTCTTCTTTGCTTGTTGTGAAGCCTTGATAAACGCTATAGGTGGAGCGTCCGGCATCGTTAACAGGAGTAAAAGCCTTGCCATTCTCTTGTTCAATAAGTAATGCGTCACCATTAGGCTTTGCATAAGTAATAATACCTGTTTGGGTGTTAAGAGTTACTGTTAGCGTTTGGCTTTTCATGACAATACAGCCATTTCCGGGAGTAGTAATTTTAATACCGGAGTTTTGAGGTTTGGCAATGACAGAAAGACTTTCTTTTTTAACGTTTTTGCCTTGGGGCGTTTTTAAAACACGAAGGGTATTGGGACCGAACCACTGAATTTCTATATCGGTTTGTTTTCCGGAAATAGTAGTTTTAATACCCGATGTGGTTTTCTGGAATTCTTGTGCCCATGTCCATGACGTGAGCAGGCATAAAGCCATGATGATAATACTTCTTCTCATATTGATAATATGTTATATGTTTATATTATTTGAACTTACACAGATTGGGCTTTGAGTAGTTTTTTATTATGTATTATACTTTTTGGGGGTGTGGCTACCCGGTCGGATATTAGAAAAAATATTCCGTTAATTCCCACTTTTGCATTTTTCATGATACTTTGTTTTTATGTTTGAATAATACTGCAAAAGTAGGCTGAAACTACTTGGAGGTTGATTACAAATGTTGCGGAAAGCAACACTCTCGTTGAAAAATAGGGCGGTTTATCGGTTTTTCCACTGATTTATGTACTGGGAAGGCCGCATGCCAAATTCTTCCTGAAAACATTTACTTAGATAACTGGAAGTGTTGAATCCAACAAGGTCGGCAACTTCGGCAACAGTGTAGCCTTCTTTCAGGAGTTGGGCTGCACGTCTTAGGCGGATGGATCGGATGAAATTAGTAGGTGTTTTTCCTACCACTGAAATCAATCTTCGATATAGTCCGGTGCGGTCCATTCCCATATCACGACTCAAGACTTCCACTGAATATTCGGGATTATCGAGATTTTGTTCTATATATTGCAGCACTTTACGAAGAAAAGCTTCATCGGCAACCGATAGTAAAGAATTGTCGGAGACTGGCTTTGGAGCTGTTTTGAGCTGCTCTTTCCGCTTCTCTTGCTGTTCCAGTAATTGGCGCATGTTAACCAGTAATTCCTCTTGTGTCCATTCATTCTCATCCGATGATAAAGGGGAAAGTATACCTTCTGAAAGCTGGTTGATTAATTTTTTCAGTTCTGTGGCATGGTTTCGGATCTCCTCAAGTTGCAGTTTGTCTTTCCCTTCATTCATATATTTCAGCATACTGTCTAAAGGGGATATTATTCGGTTGACAGGCTCTTTCAATTCTTCATTGACATTCTGTAAGAAAGTAGTTTTCATCTCATCCAATTTTTCTTTTTGGTCACGCAACAGCTTCCGGCGCTTGCGTCGTATATATGTAAGGATGAAGAGTAAGATACTTCCTGAGATGAGCAGAATATAAAATATGTAAGCATATGTCGTTTTCCAGAATGGAGCTTTTACTGTAATCTTCATTTCTGCATATTTATTTGACCATATCTCATTGTTATCGGCTGCTTGTACCCGAAAAGTATAGGTTCCGGGTGGAATGTTGGTATAGGTAGCATGTCCTTTGCCGGCAGAAGAACGGATTTCTCTTTCAGAATGATCAATGCCTGTTAGCTGGTAACGATAGTACGTCTGTGTGGGATTAATATAATTTAAAGCGGAAAATTCTAAAGAAAAGAAATTCTGGTTATGTTTTAGTGTGATTTCCTTAGTCTGAGCTATAGGTTGAGGCAATATTGGATTACCATTGTAATTTTTGCCTTTCTCTACTTGTTCTCCTAATAATTTGAATCCAGTAAATAGGGGACTTGAATATGGTTTGTCTGTTACAGTCGGAGATATTGTGAATTTGTTAAAGCCATTGATACCGCCCCAATAAATTGTGCCGTCGGTTGCTATAAAAACGGAGCGTTCGCAGAACTCGTCCGTTATTACACCGTCATATTGATTGAAATTGGCAAATGAATAAGATAATGGTTCTTGAAGATTGTTTGCTGTAATACGTGTTATCCCATTGGAAGTGGATAGCCAAATTATATTATCTTCACTCTGAATAATGGACCGTATGGAATTGTTGACTAATCCGTCAGTTGTATAGAACGTTTTTTGTTGTTCGGTATTCGGGTTCCATAGCAATAATCCGTCTTCCAGGCCAATCCATATTTGTTTTTGATTATCTGTTAGGATAGAATTACATATATGGGAAGTAGGGAAAAAGCGGTATTCTTTCTTTTTGTAATTATAGATAAACCAGCCTTTTTGTCCGATACCTGCTAAGCAGTCTTTTTTATAGGAAATCAATTGGTAAACTGTAAAAGTACTTATTTCAGGCACTTCTGTAACTTTTTCAAATTTTTCAGTGGCAGGGATAAACCTACCGAACCCTTGATTGTCGATACATAAATATAGCGTTCCGTCTGACAGTTCTATGACGGAGCGGATGGTGTGTCCGGGTAATATATTCTGTTTGATTATGCCGTTTGGCATTATACAAATTAACCCTTGTCCGGTAGTTCCCAGCCAGATGCGTTGCTGGCTATCTTTTAGTAAAACATTGCAATGGATAGTGGATAATTCCTGTGAGTATGAGATTAAATTGCCGTCGGCAAGAGTATAATAAAACAGGCCTTTCTTCGTGCCTACTAATATGTTTTTTTGATCTGTTGTAAAACATGTTACGGATATATTTACGTCTTTGGCGGTTGGAAACAAACTGTTACCTATATTTTGAAAACGGAAACGATTAGGATGATAATAGAGTATTCCCCGGTCCAAAGTGCCTAACCACATACCTCCTTGATTGTCATTATAGAGTGTGCTCACCTCTGTATTTATAGTGCGTCCGTCTACTAATTTGAGGTTAGGTATATATTGTTTATTTGTCAGTCCGGCATCAATGTTCCATAATCCCATATAACAGCTGATCCATATGCTATTGTCTTTATCGATAGACAGGCTGTTTAGCCGATAGTCAGTCTGAAATACAATATTCCATTTTTTTCTTGTTATATCGTAATTCAGCATTACTCCTCCTTTGTTTCCGTTACGCAATTGATAAAAAGTATTGTTACCGGGTACTACATAGGAAGTATTTTCGTATTTCCCTTCAGGGAGTTCATCCGGTAGCTTTTGTCTGTATATTTCTTGATGTGATTTAAGATTATAGCAAATCAATAAACCGGAACGGTAAAAAAGGTATAATTGGTCTTCCAGTACACCAAGATCATAGAGCTGGTCGGTAGTGTTGCCTGTTGAAGATGCATAAGGCAAAAATGTTTTTGCCTTCATATTGTCTTTGTCTACAAGGATTAATTCGTCTTTATCATTTATAATCCATATATTTTTAGTCTTATCCATAAAGAAGTCTTTTATAGGGGAACTGATGCCCCATGTGGCGAGTAGGCTGTCCGGTTGTTCCACAAGACATTCATGCTTTATATCTACAACCATAAGTTGATATTGGTTCTTGATCCACATATATCCGTGGGAATCTATGTATTCGTGATGGAAACCTGAATATGCAGACAATGGGCAAAAATGTTTTTGATTATAGTGTAAATAATTGAAATCGGTTCCGTCGTATAGGTTTAATAAGCCTTCGGTGATTATCATCATGCGACCGTCCGGTAATTGGGTAATGTTGCGTACTCTGTTTCCACCCAAACCTTCTGTCCCCTTGATCGGAGTAAAAACACAGTATTTCTCTGCGATGGCAGGTAATGAAAGAAATATAAAAAATATAGTGATTATGTGTTTCATATTGCGTGTTTTCTATTAAGGGCAAATTTATGGAAACTTTCGTTATGCCTGATAATTTCTATAAAGTTTTTGACGAAATATGATTTTATGATGAATTTTAATGCTTTTAGAAGAAGTATATGCGTAAAAGAAGCCAATTTGTAACATAGGCGAAAGTTTCTGAAACATGGTCAGAATGCAATTTGATAAAGGATGCTTTTCTTTGCAAATATATAGTTGACTAAAGAATTAATCTAAAAGAAAATGGTAAAACATATCTTGTTTTTTTGTGTGTTCGTTTGGGTAAGTACGTTTGCATTTGGCAAAGAAAGTAAGTTGTATGGTCCGGACGGGAAATTGTGTGTTATTGTGTCGGATGAAGGGGGAATGCCTTCTTACAGTGTGTTATATGAAGGTGTCACTTTCCTTCAGAAATCTCCATTAGGAATCGAAACAAATCTTGGGGACTTTACTCAGCAGATGGCATTAACTAACGTTGGTCAGCTTTCATCTGTCAATGAAGAATATCAGCTTCTTACGATTAAGAATAGTAATCCGCAATATCAGGCAAATGTGCAGACTTACACATTCTCCAAAGAAGGAAAAAAGATATATGATATCGTTTTTCAAGTTAGCAATCATGACATAGCATTTAAATATCGGATTTATCCACAAGGCAATACATTGTGTTGTATTGTAAAGAAAGAGGCTACAGGATTTGTGCTTCCCAAGGGCAGTACGACTTTCCTTTGTCCGCAGGCAGCGCCGATGGGGGGATTTGCAAGGACATCTCCCAGTTATGAAACAAGTTATACAGTGGACGATGTGATAGGGAAGAACGGTTGGGGGAATGGTTATACTTTTCCTTGTTTGTTCAAGAATGAAGATAAAGGTTGGGTATTGATTTCAGAAACCGGAGTAAGTAGCGCTTATTGCGGAAGCCGCTTGTTGGGAAAAGAAAATGGATTGTACACAATCGGTTTTCCACAAGAAGGTGAATATAATGGAAATGGAACAGTATCACCGGGTATGGCCTTGCCGGGTGAAACTCCTTGGCGTACTGTCACTGTTGGGAGAACATTGGCGCCAATAGTGGAAACTACTGTTATGTTTGATGTGGTAAAACCGTTATATGAAGCTTCGCAGGAATTCCAGTATGGATGCGGTACATGGAGTTGGATTATTGGTGGTGATAATAGCATGAACTATGATGAACAAAAACGCTATATTGACTTTAGTGCGGATATGGGTTATAGTTCCGTATTGGTCGATGCGCTATGGGATAGCCGGGTAGGACGGGACAAGATAGCTGAATTGGCTGATTATGCTGCATCTAAAGGGGTGGCACTTTATCTTTGGTATAACTCCAACGGGTATTGGAATGATGCTCCTCAATCTCCGAGAGGCATTATGAATAATACAATTATGCGCCGGAAAGAAATGAAATGGATGCAAAGTATAGGTATACGAGGAATAAAAGTTGATTTTATCGGCAGTGACAAGCAGGTAACCATGCAGCTTTATGAAGACATTCTTGCAGATGCCAATGATTATGGACTGATGGTTATTTTCCATGGTTGTACACTACCTCGCGGATGGGAACGGATGTATCCTAATTTTGTAGCTTGTGAAGCTGTACTTGCCAGTGAAAATCTGCATTTCTCTCAGGGCAGTTGTGATGCTGAATCATTCAATGCTTGTTTACACCCGTTTATACGCAATACGGTGGGAAGTATGGATTTTGGTGGCAGCGCTTTGAATAAATATTATAATGCAGGGAATAAACCGGGTGGCAGCCGTCGTGTTACTTCCGATGTGTTTGCATTGGCTACGGCTGTCCTATTTCAAAGTCCTGTACAGCATTTCGCTTTAGCTCCTAATAATTTGACTGATGCCCCTGTTTGGGCTATGGACTTTATGAAGACCGTTCCTTCAGTTTGGGACGAGGTGAAGTTTATCGACGGTTATCCGGGAAAATACATATTGCTTGCCCGTCGCCATGCGGATACTTGGTACATTGCCGGAGTAAATGCGCAAAAAGAGCCATTGAAGTTAAAAGTAAAACTTCCTATGATTGAAGCAGGAAAAGAAGTGAAAGTTTATAGCGATAATAAAGATTTAGAGGGAGATTTGCAGACTGTAAAATTAAACAAAAGGCAAGAAGTGCAAATCACTATTCCTTGCAATGGCGGAATGGTGATAATTGGCTGATATTCCCTTGCTATATCATTTCTTTAAAAAGTAGAGGCATGTTACCTTAAAAAATTACATATTATGGCAAACACAAAAAAAACGAGAATTACTTTAGTTGCTTTGTTATTATCTCAGATGACGACTTTCGGGCAAACAGCGATACCTTTGGTCTATGACAAAGAATGTGCAAATGACAACTTTCGTGTTCCCGAGATGCCTGCAATAGACAAATTGCCGGAGATAACTACTCTTCCGGATCCTTTTGCATGGGCTGATGGAAGCGGGCGTTCAACAGACTTCAAGGATTGGGAACGTCATCGTTTTGAGATAGCCCGTCAATTACAACATTATGAATTGGGGATGAAGCCGGTTGTCTCAAAGGATAGTATAGAGGCTACTTTAATTAACGATACGCTGCGGGTTGTTGTACATGAGAATGGTGAGACGCTGCTATTGACGGCTCCTATCAAGTATCCTGAGGGCAATGGCCCTTTTCCTGCTATTATTGGGATTGGCAGACCCACAGGTTCTCTTCCGGTACAGTTGTTTGATAAAAGGAGAATCGCACAGATTACATTTAATTTCACACAGGTCATGTCTCATACACAAAAACGTGGTAATGAGCCGATAAATCGTTTATATCCAGATCAAACGGATATGGGGGCTTACTGTGCATGGCCATGGGGGATCAGCCGATTGATTGATGGGTTGGAAAAGGTTGGAAAAAAATCGCGTATCGATCTTTCACATTTGGCAGTATCCGGTTGTTCATTTGCTGGTAAAATGGCATTGTTTGCAGGTGCTTTTGATGAGCGTATTGCGTTGACTATCGCCCAAGAACCCGGAGGCGGAGGGGTTGATTCCTGGCGTGTTTCGGAAACCTTAGGGAATGTGGAAACTTTGGGGCGTACCAGTTATGCATGGTTTTTGGAGAGTATGCGCCAGTTTGCAGGTAAGAATGTAAATCGGTTGCCGATTGATCATCATGAACTGGCTGCATTGATTGCTCCTCGTGCTTTGCTGGTACTTGGAAATACAGATTATGAATGGTTGGCAGAAGAGTCGAACTACGTATCTTGTCAGGCTGCACGAATGGTATGGAAGGCTTTTGGCATAGAAGATCGTATGGGCTTTTCTATTCAGGGAGGTCATATGCATTGTATGTTGCCGGAGAGTCAGTATCCGGAAGTGGAAGCTTTTATTGATAAATTTCTGTTGGGTAAAACAGACGTAGATACCTTTGTTTCGAAAGCGGATATGTTTGAGGATGTGGACTATTTGAAATGGATGCCTTGGGCAAATGAGATAGAACGTTTAGGCGAAGAGAGGCCGCCCTATACCAAAGGTGCTTTTGCAACGAGACGCTATCGTAATCTCTTTGCGGAATTGGGCTATAAGCAAAAGGACATTGATAAAAAGTTGAAATCGGTATTCGAAAGTGTTTTTTATGGACCGGATAAGGTCTATTTTGAAGTGGGGGATTCAATGGCTTATATCAGCGACATAAAAAATCATGATGTACGTACAGAGGGAATGTCTTATGGATTGATGATTGCCGTTCAGTTTGATAGGAAAGATATTTTTGATCGTTTGTGGCGATGGGGCAAGAAATATATGCAGCATCAGGAGGGACCGCTGAAAGGTTATTTTGCATGGAGCTGTAAGACGGACGGCACGCGTAATGCTCAAGGACCGGCGTCCGATGGGGAACTTTATTATGTAACATCACTTATTTTTGCTTCTAATCGTTGGGGTAATTCAACGGGAATTAATTATCTTGCCGAGGCTCAAAACATATTGGATTGCTCGATGCAGAAAATTGGTATGGAGCGTGTTGCCCCTTTGATTAATTTGGAACATCAGTTGATAACATTTACGCCGGATCCTTTTGGAGGAAGGTTTACGGATCCTTCTTACCATGTTCCCGCATTTTATGAGGTATGGGCCAGGTGGGCAGAAGACGGCAGGAGCGAATTCTGGCGGGCGTGTGCCCGGAAAAGTCGTGAATATTTGCATAAAAGTATTCACCCTGTTACAGGGCTTAATCCTGATTATAATAACTATGATGGCACATTGCTTGGCAGTAAACGGGTTATAGGAGATGCCTTTCGTTTTGATTCATGGCGTGTACCTATGAATATAGCATTGGATTATTCATGGGCATGTGCGGACAGAAAATGGCAGCAAGAATATGGAAATAAGATACAAAACTTTTTTTATTCCCAAGGTATAGATAGCTTTGTAGATCAATACAATGTAGATGGTACAACGGTGACAGAACTGCTGGGTGCCGGAGGGTATAAGAAATTGAGACATTCTTTGGGACTGGTTGCTACTACTGCTGCGGTCTCATTGGTTTGTACACATGATAAGAGCCGGGAGTTTGTCGATCGTTTATGGAATGTCAAACACGTGCCTTACGATGACGGTTATTTTGACGCTTATTATGACGGACTACTTCGTTTGTTTGCTTTTATGCATTTGAGCGGGAACTATCGGATTATATTTCCTCAAGGATATTAACTATTATAAAATTGAAAAATAGAAATGAAAAACAGAGTGATTGATTTATTGCTGGTATGCCTTTTTTTAGGGAGCTGCTCAGCTATGTACGCGCAAGATAAGGACTTTCATATTTATTTGGCTTTCGGGCAATCTAATATGGAAGGCAACGCACGCGTGGAACCGCAGGATAGCATAGGAATAAGCGAACGTTTCTTGATGATGTCTGCTGTGGATTGTCCTGAGCGCGGAAGAGTAAAAGGAGAGTGGTATAAGGCTCTTCCTCCATTGTCTCGTTGCCATACGGGACTGACCCCTTGCGACTATTTTGGACGTACTATGGTGGATAATCTGCCACCGAATGTCAAAGTGGGTGTTATCAATGTGGCTATCGGGGGATGTCGTATTGAACTGTTCGATAAAGAGAATTGTGCAGAACATATTGCTACTCAACCGGGTTGGCTGAAAAATATCGTGAAGTCTTATGATAATAATCCGTATGCTTGGTTGGTAGACTTAGCTAAGAAAGCACAGAAAGACGGGGTGATTAAAGGTATTCTGGTGCATCAGGGGGAATCAAATACAGGTGACAGGGAATGGCCGGAAAAACTGAAAGGCGTTTATGAAAACTTATTGGCTGATTTAAATCTGAAAGCGGAGGAAGTGCCTCTTTTGGCCGGAGAAGTGGTACATGCCGACCAAAAGGGTATTTGTGCAAGTATGAATGAAATCATAGATACACTGCCACAGGTAATCCCAACGGCGCATGTCGTTTCATCTGCCGGTTGTCCGGCAGCAGGGGATAATCTGCATTTCACCGCTCGTGGATACCGCATGTTGGGTGCACGTTATGCTGAAACAATGTTGCAGTTGTTGGGATATAGGGCATTGGTGAACAAGCAGGAAGCAACTCGGATGAAATTATGGTACTCGGCACCGGCACATCGCTGGGTAGAAGCGTTGCCGGTGGGTAACTCTCGTTTGGGCGCTATGGTTTACGGTGGTACAGATAAGGAAGAAATTCAGCTGAATGAAGAAACTTTTTGGGCAGGCGGTCCTTATAGCAATGACAATCCGAAAGGAAAAGAGGCTTTGGCTAAAGTGCGTGAGCTTGTGTTCGCCAACCGTCTGTCGGAAGCACAAAAAATGATAGATGAGAATTTTTTCACCGGACAGCATGGTATGCGTTTTCTCACCATGGGCAGTTTGTTCATAAACCAACCGGAACATAAGAATGTTGAAAACTACTATCGTGAACTGGATATAGAAAATGCCGTAGCCGTTACCCGATATATGGTGGATGGGGTGACATATACACGTACGGTCTTTTCGTCGTTTGCCGATGATGTAATTGTTGTACGCATGGAGGCTGATAAGCCGAAAGCGTTGAACTTTGATTTGAGTTATAACTCACCATTGAAACATGCGGTAACGGCTAAGGGAAATGAACTGATAGTGAAATGTGAAGGTGCGGAGCAGGAAGGGATTCCTGCGGCATTAAATGCCGAATGCAGGGTATTGGTGAAACATAATGGAAAGTCCGGAAAGTCGAATGAATCTGTGGTTGTAAACCAAGCTACCGTAGCGACTCTTTACATATCTGCTGCGACGAACTTCGTGAACTATCATGATGTGAGCGGTAATGCTTCAAAACTCGTTTCTACCAGCCTGAAACGTGCTGTAAAAATACCGTATGAGCAAGCTCTGGCCAATCATATAGCTGCCTATAAGAAGCAGTTCGATCGTGTGAAGTTCTCCATACCTTCTACCGAAACATCTACGTTGGAGACAGATAAACGGGTTGCTGCTTTTGGTGAAGGAAAGGACCAGAACCTTATGGCACTGATGTTTCAGTATGGTCGTTATTTGCTTATTTCTTCTTCGCAACCCGGTGGACAGCCTGCTAATCTGCAAGGTTTGTGGTGCAATAGCGTATATGCTCCTTGGGACAGTAAATATACGATCAATATTAATACGGAAATGAATTACTGGCCTGCCGAAGTGACAAACTTGTCGGAAAACCACCAACCGCTTTTTGATATGGTTAGCGATTTGAGCGTAAGCGGCAAGAAAACTGCTGAAACTGTTTACGGAGCACGTGGCTGGGTGGCTCATCACAATACGGATTTGTGGCGTGCTTGTGGGCCGATAGATGCTGCCTATTTCGGAATGTGGCCCAATGGGGGGGCTTGGCTTACACAGCACTTATGGCAGCATTATCTTTTCACCGGTGACAAAGAGTTTTTGCGCCGCTATTATCCGGTAATGAAAGGCGCGGCAGATTTTTATTTGAGCCATTTGGTGAAACATCCTCAGAACGGTTGGTTGGTAACAGCTCCTTCTGTATCGCCTGAACATGGGTATGCCGGTTCTTCCATTACTGCAGGATGTACTATGGACAATCAGATAGCTTTCGATGCACTTTATAATACAATGCTCGCAGCCCGTATATTAGGTGAGTCCCAGGCATATCAAGATTCCTTGGCTGTTGCTTTCAAGCAGTTGCCGCCTATGCAGATAGGACGTCATAATCAGCTTCAGGAATGGTTGATAGATGCTGATAATCCTCGTGATGATCATCGTCATATTTCACATCTCTATGGTTTGTATCCAAGTAACCAGATATCACCGCGGCTTCATCCCGAACTTTTTCAAGCAGCTAAAAACACACTTTTGCAACGGGGTGACGCTGCGACAGGTTGGAGTATCGGTTGGAAAATAAACTTCTGGGCACGTATGCTCGACGGTAATCATGCTTATAAAATTATAAAGAACATGCTTCGTATTCTTCCGGGCGACGACAAAATGCGGGAATTTCCCGAAGGCCGTACCTATCCCAATTTGTTTGATGCACACCCTCCTTTCCAGATAGACGGTAATTTCGGCTATACGGCAGGTGTGGCTGAAATGTTGCTGCAAAGCCATGATGGGGCAGTACAATTGCTTCCTGCTTTGCCGGAGGAGTGGAATGAAGGAAGTATCAGTGGTTTGGTAGCTCGTGGCGGTTTTGTTGTTGACATGCAATGGGAAGGAGCGCAACTGCTTAAGGCTAAAGTACATTCGCGTATTGGTGGTATGTTGCGTATTCGCAGTTATGTTCCTTTAAAGGGAGAAGGCTTGAAACCGGCGGTAGGCGATTGTCCGAATATGCTATATGCACCGGCTGAAGTTGCGGCACCTCTGAAATCGAAGAGCTTGAATACGCTTCAGTTGCCCGTACTTTATAAGGTTTACGAGTACGATGTAGAGACAGAACCCGGTAAGGAATATATGTTTGAAAGAGCTACGTTGAATTGATAATGCGCTGTAAACATAAATAATTGTTTATGAATTAAGGGGGAACTGTAAATTCCTCACTGTTACATATGATAAATAAAGAATTCACATTATGAAAATGAAAAAAAGTTTGGGGCTGTTATTACTTTCCGTTTTGTGTTTGAATGCAGGGGCCATAGATAATAAGGGGATAACCTTTAGCCAATTGGCTTCCGACCGTTTTACGCTTGTGGAAAATGGAGCGCCCAATGCCATATTGATAGATGAGCAGGAAGATGCCGGTGTGATGATAGCGGCAAAAAATCTTCAGAACGATTTTAAGCTGGTAACCGGTAAGACTGCTGATTTGCAGTTCGAGCCGGGTGCCAAGCGTATGGTTATAGTGGGCACTCTTAAAAGCCGTTATATCAAAGAACTGGTGAAATCGAAGAAGATAGACGCTTCATTGCTGAACGGTAAGAATGAAAAATATCTGATGACGGTAGTGCCGGCTCCTTTAAAGGGGGTGGAAGAAGCGTTGGTCATTGCAGGAAGTGACAAGCGCGGAACAATTTACGGAGTATACGAGCTTTCAGAGCAGATAGGTGTTTCTCCTTGGTATGACTGGGCTGATGTACCGGTGATTCCTCAGCAGAATTTGTCTATTGTTCGTGGAAGCTATACGGCGGGCGAGCCGGCAGTGAAGTATCGTGGCATTTTCTTGAATGATGAGGCCCCTTGTTTGACAGGTTGGGTGAAACATACTTATGGCACGAACTATGGCGATCATCGTTTCTATGCACGTGTGTTTGAACTTATTTTGCGTTTGCGTGGTAACTTTATGTGGCCTGCGATGTGGGGGTGGAGTTTTTATGCGGATGATCCGGAAAACAGCAAGACGGCCAATGAAATGGGAGTCATTATGGGTACATCCCATCATGAACCTATGGCACGCAATCATCAGGAGTGGGCGAGAAAACGTAAAGAGTATGGCGCATGGGATTATGCTTCCAACCAGAAAGTGATTGACCGCTTTTTTCGTGAAGGCGTTGAACGTGCCGTTGATACGGAGGACTTGATAACTATCGGTATGCGGGGAGATGGCGATACACCTATGGGTGGAAAAGAAGGAGAGGATGATAAATATGTATCGCGCGACAAAGAGAATATGCGTTTAATGGAAAAGATTTTCAAGAACCAACGGCGCATCATTAAGGAAGTGACGGGGAAGGCTCCGGAAAAACGTCCGCAGGTATGGGCTTTGTATAAAGAAGTGCAGCGTTTTTATGACATGGGGCTCAGAGTACCCGATGATGTGATCATGCTGTTGAGCGATGATAATTGGGGAAATGTACGTCGTTTGCCGAATCCGGAAGAAAGAAAACGTCCCGGAGGTTGGGGTATTTATTATCATGTGGACTATGTGGGAGCACCCCGAAACACAAAATGGCTCAATGTGACTCCGATTCAGAATATGTGGGAACAATTGCAGTTGACCTACGATTATGGAGTTGACAAGCTGTGGGTACTTAACGTCGGCGACTTGAAACCGATGGAATATCCCATCACTTTATTCCTCGACATGGCTTGGAATCCCAAACGCTATACGGTTGATAACCTGTTGGATCATCCACGTCAATTCTGCGCCCAACAGTTTGGTGAAGAGCAGGCGGACGAGGCTATGCGCATTTTGAATTTATATAGTAAATATGCCGGTAGAGTTACTGCTGAAATGCTTGACCGCAAGACTTACAATCTGGAGACCGGAGAGTGGAAGCAGGTTTCTGATGAGTTTATTAAGCTCGAAGCGGAAGCGTTGCGCCAGTATACGGCACTCAAACCGGAATATAAGGATGCTTATAAGCAACTGATTCTTTTCCCTGTGCAGGCAATGGCCAATTTGTATGAGATGTACTATGCGCAAGCTATGAACCATAAGCTTTACAAGGAGAATAATCCGCAGGCAAATTATTGGGCCGACAAGGTTGAACAGACTTTTAAGCGTGACAAGGACTTGTGCGATGACTACAACAATGTGATGTCGGGAGGTAAATGGAAAAACATGATGATACAGAAGCACATCGGTTATACTTCGTGGAATGATAATTTCCCGGCAGATAAGCAGCCGGAGGTATATCGCATCGAAGAACCGGAAAATGCTGTGGGGGGATATGTTTTCAAATCCTCGGACGGTGTAGTGGCAATGGAAGCCGAACACTATTTTGAGAAGAAGGACGCTGCCGAGGCACAATGGACGGTTATTCCTTATATGGGACGTACATTGAGCGGTATGGCGTTGATGCCTTACACTAAAGATGTTGCCGGTGCTTCCCTTTCTTATAAAATGGAAATACCCAAAGATATTACGGAAGTAACTGTCCACATTGTGGTGAAATCAACACTGGCATTTCACGATATAAAAGGGCATAAATATGAAGTGGGCTTTAACGGCGGCAATGTAGAAACAATTAATTTCAATGCCAATTTGAATGAAGAACCGGAGAATGTGTACACAGCTTTATACCCCACAGTTGCCCGAAGAGTGGTTGAAAGTAAGGTGAAACTGGAGTTACCGGCACCGCAGAATGGGTTGCAGACCCTTACATTGAAACCTTTGGATCCGGGAATTGTATTTGAGAAGATCGTGGTGGATTTTGGCGGCTACCGGAAAACTTATTTATTTATGAATGAGTCTCCTTGTCAGAGAGACAAATAAAGAGACTCTTAAACACAGGACCTTTTAGACAGATGAAGGGGTTGTTTCATTCAGAAGCAACCCCTTTCATTTGTATCACTCTGTGTCGGAAGATGCCGATGCTGCATTCTGTTCCATATAGGCAGTAGGCGTCATTCCGTATAACTCTTTGAAGGCGGTTGAGAAATAGGCAACGTTGGTGAAACCTGTCAGGGCTGCAACTTCATTGATGCTTTGGCGTTTGCTTGCCAGCAGGCTTGCTGCTTGTTTCAGCCGGAGGTTGCGTATCAAGTCGCGAGTGGACTGGTTGGTCAGCTCTTTCAGTTTACGGTGCAGATGGACGCGGCTGATGCCTACGGTTTCAGCTACCATTTCGACACTCAGTTCCGGGTTGGCTATATTGTCATTGATAACTTTCATAATGCGGTCCAATAGGCGTTCATCCGGTGACTCTATCTCTAATTTCTGGATTCGCTCTTTTTGTGCCTGGCTGCCCTGGAAATTGTTTCTCAGTCTTTCCCGGCTCTTGATCAGGTTGACAGCGCTTTGCCGGAGTATTTCAATGCTGAAAGGTTTCGTTATATAGGCATCGGCCCCTATGCTGAGTCCTTCCAGATTATCTTCTTCACGACTTTTGGCTGTGAGCAGGATAACGGGAATGTGGTTGATATTAATGTTCTGTTTCACTTTTGAGCAGAGAGTCATACCGTCCATTTCGGGCATCATGATGTCACTGATAATTAAATCAGGAGCTTTTTTGAGAATCTGTGTAAATGCTTCTTTGCCATTGCAGCACTCTTGCATGTGAAAGTCGCGTCCCAGTTCCCGGCAGATGTAGCGGCGTATTTCATCATCATCTTCCACGATTAGTACGCGATACTTGGATTTTGAGCGTGTTTTCGGGGATGCTTCTATAAGCGGTGGTGTGGGCAACGCCGTAGTTATGTGTACGGAATCCTGCTTAATGGCTGAATTGTCTATCTCTTCCGGTTTGAGATGTTCCTTTCCTAAGGGCAGACGGACGATGAAACGGCATCCGGAGGTTCCTTGATTGTTCTCAACGGTGATGCTGCCATGATGCAGCTCTACCAGTGAGCGGGTGAGATGCAGCCCGATTCCCGTACCTATGTTTGAGTTGTTTTGGCTGTTGCGTATCTGGTAAAAGCGGTCGAAGATACGTTCTAATTCGGTTTCATTGATGCCGATTCCGTCATCTTCTATACTGATTTCGAAATAGTGGCTCAACGCTTTCTCAGCGGCATCCGGATCATTGCCGGTGCGTAAGCGGATTTGTATGTTACCATTTTCCGGTGTGAATTTGAATGCGTTGGAAAGTAAATTCAAGATAACCTTATCGAAGTTCTTCGGGTCTATCCATGCTTTCAGTTCTTTCATTTCGGAATGAAAGGCCAGTTTGATATGTTTGGTATTGGCTTGGTAGGCAAATGTATAATGCAAGTCCTGTATGAAGCTCACGATATCCGTTTCCTGGAACTTGAGTTGCATCTGGCCTTTGTCTATTTTTCGGATGTCCATAAGTTGGTTGACGAGGCGCAGAAGGCGTTCGGCGTTGCGGTAGATTATATTGTAACTTTGCTGGCGTTCCGTATCGGAGTCCGTTGCCATTAGTTTTTGCAACGGACTTATGATGAGCGACATCGGGGTGCGTATCTCGTGGGAGATGTTGATGAAGAACTGTAACTTGGCCTCATTCAGTTGCTCGGCATGTATATGTTCCAGCATTTCCTGGCGTGCGCGATACCGTTGGCGTATTTGCACTATGATGAAAATGGCGATGATGGCAGCCGCCAGGCAATATATGGTTTTTGCCCACCATGAGACATACCAGGGCGGGGAAATGATAATAGTCAGTTTTTTTATTTCGGAATAGGAATTATAGTCCCTTGCCTTTACTTGGAAGTGATAAGTGCCCGGTGTCAGTTCGCTGAATGATATTCGGTTGACACCGGACTGCAGATTCACCCATGTATTGCTGTTGAATGTATAGGAATAGCTGATGCGCTCAGGACTGTAAAACTCCATGGCAGAGAGTTCGATGCTGAATGAGTTGTCTTTGTGCGACAGGTGGAACTTGTCGGAATTCGTCACAGAGGTTGTGACAATATCGTAGCGTCCGGATTTCATGCCCAATCTTACCGCTTTATCGTGCACGTAAAAGTCTGTGATGCGTATTTCCGGGTTTTTGTTGGGGCTTGTGATTTCTCCGGGGTTAAAGTAGGTAATACCACTGGTGCTTCCAAAGATAATTTCTCCTTGGGTGCTGGCAAATGATACCCCTTTGCTGAATTCATTTCCTTGCAGGCCGTCGCTTGCATAGAAATTGACAAATGTTTGTGTACCGGGATTGAAGCGGGATATGCCGAAGTTCGTACTTATCCATAGGTTACCGTTGGCGTCTCCCTCGATGGCAGAAATGGAATTGCTGGGAAGGCCGTCGGATATGGTATATTCCCTGACTTTCTGTGTTTGGGGATTTAATTGCTTCAGTCCCTGTGAGGTTCCCACCCAGATGTTGTGATGCAAATCCTCATAAAGTGCATAAATCACATCGCCTTGCAGCAGTCTGTTTATCTCGTAAGTGGAGACGAAATCCATTGTTGGGATGTCGAGACAGCCTAAACCGTCATAGGTGCCAATGTAAAGTTTGTCGTTTGTACTACACAGTAGACAGTTAATCCATGAATTGTGTAGTATATTACTTAAAGGACGGTATTCAAAACCGTTTGCGGTACTGGGGCAGCGGTATATTTCTTTGGTGTCCAGATTGATACGGTAAAGTCCTGCTCCCATAGCGCCTACCCAAAGCTGCCTATGTTTGTCTTCAATGATACTGTATATGCTTTGTACCGGTTTTTGGTCTTTATCCGGCAGATAGATGTATTCACAATGTCCGGTCTGAGGATTCAGCCTGGCAAGTCCGTCGCGGTACGAACCTATCCACAGGTTTCGGTCCGAGTCCTCGCAGATGCTCATAATGGTGGAGGATACCGAGTGACCGATGCCCGGGCGTTGCTCAAAATGCGCCTGTTGCTTTCCGTCCGGGGCTATGCGGTAGATGCCGTCATTGTCTGTCCCTATCCAATAGGAGCCGGCATGGTCTTTACATACGGACATGATACAGCAGGAACCGATTGTGTTGTGGGTGGACGATTTATATCCCATGTACTTGAAGTTGTTGATAACGGGCGGCACTATCATAACTCCTTTCTGGAAGAATCCCAGCCATATGTTCCCTTGTTTGTCTTTGAGGATGGAGTGTACCTTGGACTTGTCAAAGTTGAAACTGGTAATGTTGACAGGGCTTTCCATTATCTGTCCCTGCTGGACGTTATACACTTTCATTCCGTTTCCGTCGGTTCCGATGTAGATTTCATCCTGGTTCATGTTATAGAGGGTCTTGACGGGCAGTTCCGGATGCGAAGGACATTGAATGCGGGTGAAGCCGTTTGTTTGAGGATTGTATTTGAACAGTCCGTTTTTCAGGCATCCCACGTAGATATTTCCTGTTTTGTCTTCGCAGATGGAAGACGGCCACACCATTTCTCTCCCATTCGGATAGTGCGTCACCCTTTGGTTGGCGTCTACGCTGTATATTCCTTTGTCATTGGTGATTACCCACAATGTTCCGTTACGGTCTTCGTAGAGTTGGTTGATGAGATAGCTTGGGACAAACCCGGGTAGTTGCCGGGCTGTCATGCGTCCTTCTTTGACATTCAGCAGGAATATTCCATGTCCGGATGTACCTATTAATATTTCTCCGTTGTCGCGCTCAATAATGGCGGACACATTTGCTTCCAGCCTACCTCCTTCTCTGAAGGTCATGGGAATGTGGGAAAAAACGCCGGTTGCACGATCGTATGTCTGCAGGCCGTTTAATGTGCCTACAAAGAAGGTGCCTTTCTTGTCTTCAAAAAGAATACGGACATAATTGTTCTGCAGGGAATGTTCATCGTGGGAGTCATGTTTGTATACGCTGAATTTGGCGCCGTCGTATCGGTTCAGTCCGTCTTCGGTGGCAATCCATATAATGTCTTCTTTGTCCTGATAGATACTGTTGACCATGCTGCTTGACAACTCGTTGTCCACAGTAAAGAGTTTGCCTGTTTGCCCGTAACATAAAACAGAGAGGAACAGATATAAAAAACAGATTGCTGATTTTTGTCTCATCATAGTATATTGTTTGTGTTGACAAAATTACGGAAAAAAACTCAATAACGTAATATTTCACAGTGAGAAAAGGGAGGATTTGTTTCACCGGAAGTTTATTTTTGTTTCACCAAATTAAACTGGCAGTTTATTGGCTTTAAATTGCAAGTTTATTCCTATTAAACTTACGGTTTATTCCTAATAAACTGATGGTGTTCTTTAAGGGGGTATAAACAAGCGTGGCAGAGAGAAGTGAAGAATGCTATCTGTCACGTCTTTCTGCCACGCCTGCATGTGTCTTTCCTTATCTGTTTTTATTCAGCAGTTCTTTGGTGGGACATTCGTAGTTGCTGATGGGGAGATGTACCTTCTGCAAGTCTTTCAACTCGTGTATGGGGCGCTCGATTTCGTAAGGTATGGGCATGCCTGAGAATTCCTGAAAATAAAGCAGGCAAGCATCTTTCCACCAAACGGCATCGCGGGCTTGTATCTTCAGCTTGGACTGTACTTCATGGAAGCGTTCCGCATCGATGTATTTTTCGGCGGCGTCCCATATCTTCTGAAAGTCTCTGACTTGCCGGACTCCATTGTCGTAGTGGTGGCAGAGCTCGTCCCATAGGCTGCGTCCGCTTTTCATGCGGTGGCTCCAGGGCACGTGGTGGAACCACAGGAGGTATTCTTCGGGACAAGTGTCGATGTTGTCGTATTGTTTAGCCAAAGTTTCCGGATATTGTGCAACGGCATTGCTTCCTTTGCTGCTGCGGTCGAAGCCTATCCCTTGTTTGTCGGCTCTGTGATAGTAGGACGGAAGCCAGTCCGGACGGGCGCCGGGGATGCTGCACCAAGGTTCGGGGCCGTAATGATGTCCCCATGCGAAGATGTGGTGCAGGCCGAGGGGCATCATGTAGTTCACCACAGCCTCATGACTGTCGAGCATCATCTTCTTTAGTTGGGCACTGATGTCCGAGGGCTGGGAACCGAACGTTTGCTTCAGCCATTCATCGGCAATGTTTCCGGAAGATAAAGAGGGTTGCCATGCCAGGCGGCCGAAAGCATACCAGTTGGCTTGCGCAAAGGTGTGTCCGCACCAGTTGGCATCTGTACCTATGTTGGCTACACCGGCTACCGCCTTTAAGGAAGCGGGCGCTACGAATTCGAAGAACTCTTTCCACATCGGTGCCAGATAAGCAAGATGGTTGGAGTGTCCCAGGTATTCCTGTGTCACTTGGAACTCTGCCATTAGCGGTGTATGCTGCATCGCACCGAACAATGGACTGTACGGTTCGCGGGGCTGGAAGTCTATCGGTCCGTTCTTCACTTGGACGATGACGTTGTTGCGGAACTGCCCGTCCAAAGGCTTAAATTCCAGATATGCTTGTTTGGCGCGGTCGGCATCGGAAGGACTGTATACAAAAGCACGCCACATAACGATGCCTTTGTAAGGCTTCAACGCATCTGCCAGCATGTTGGCGCCTTCGGCATGGGTACGTCCGAAGTCGCAGGGACCGGGCTGCCCTTCCGAATTGGCTTTCACCAGGAAGCCGCCGAAGTCGGGGATGATGCGGTAGATTTCCTTAACCTTGTTTTTCCACCAGCGGATGACTTCTTTGTCAAGAGGATCGGCAGTGCTCAGACTGTCGAGAGCCATAGGGGATGCAAAATTAACGGAGAGGTACACACGCAGTCCGTACGGGCGGAAAATATCTGCCAATGCTTTTACTTTCTGCAGGTATTCGGCAGAAAGGATTTTTGGGGAAGCGTTTACGTTGTTCAGCACAGTGCCGTTGATGCCGATGGAAGCATTGGCGCGGGCATATTCCTTATATCTGTCGGACAGTGTATTCGGCAGTTCTTCCCAATTCCAAAGTGATTGTCCTGCGTAACCGCGTTCTACGGTGCGGTCCATATTGTCCCAATGGTTGAGGATGCGCAGGTTGTAGGCGGGATTCTCTGTTGTTTGAGCCTCAACCACGTTCTGTCCAGTCTCTTGCATCCTGAGCAAGTGATAGGCGGCATAGAGCAATCCTGTTTCGGTGGGAGATGTGAGGGTGATCTTATTATCTTCATGCCGGATGCGGAAACCTTCCGGTTGCAACTGTTTGTCCTTTTGTATAACGAGCCGGACAGGGGCTCCTTTCCATGCCTGCTGCAACTCTTCGACAGCTATGTTTAGCGTAGGTGATTGGTGGGGGGCGGAAATTTCGGCATGGGCATTGGCCGGTAGTCGAAGCCACAAATGGCTACCGTCTTCGGCAGCCATTTGGGTAACGAATACTATTGCAATATAGAAAAGCGAAAATATTCTGTATTTCATGTCATTAAACTTACAAGTTGATGAATGGCCTTTATGCCGCAAGTATGTCAGCGGCACATTGGCATCTTGGTGCATCGGATTATTGTCCTTCGATAGTGATTATTTTGCCATTGGCGTCATATTCCAGTTCGCAGACTTTCAGACTGCGGAGCCATGTCTTTCCATTGGAAGGCACACAGTCGTGGTGGAACAGATACCATTTTCCTTTATACTCTACAATGGCATGGTGCGTGGTCCAACCCACTACCGGAGTGAGGATGACACCCTGATAGGTGAAAGGTCCGTAAGGATTGTCGCCGATGGCGTAACACAAGCGGTGCGTATCGCCGGTGGAGTAGGAGAAATAATATTTGCCGTTGTATTTGTGCATCCAACTGGCTTCGAAGAAACGGCGTTCATTGTCGCCTCCCGTCAGAGGTTTGCCATTCTCATCCAGAATGACAACGGCTTTCGGCTCTTCTGCAAATTCCAGCATATCTTTGCTGAGTTTGGCCACACGAGCGGGGAGAGCCTGTTCGTCGCCTTCGGGCAAAACGGCACATTCCAAAGCTTTATTGTCGCGATAGCGTTGCAGCTGGCCACCCCACAAACCGCCGAAATACATGTAGAAATCACCGTCTCCATTATCCAGGATGGCAGGGTCGATGCTGTAACTGCCTTTCATCGGATTGGCTTGAGGAACGAACGGTCCTTCCGGATTGTCACTGACAGCTACACCGATGCGGAAAATATCGTTTTGGTCTTTCAGGGGGAAATACATATAATATTTTCCGTCTTTCCGGGCTACGTCGCAGTCCCATAACTGGCGGCCTGCCCAAGGTATGTCCTCCACCTGAAGGACTACTCCATGATCTTTGATTTCACCGTTCATAATGTCGTCGGTGGAGAAAACATGATAGTCTTTCATGTTGAAATGATCGCCATTGTCGTTTTCTTCGATACCGCTTTCCCAGTCATGGCTGGGGTAGATGTAAACTCTGTTGTTGAAAACATGTACGGCAGGGTCTGCCATATAATCTCCCGGAACTAAGTATCTCATTTCTTTTTTCATGGTGAATCAGAATTTAGTTATAAGTTATTGAATTATTTTTTATAGAATTTGAATTATTACTTGCCTGTTTTTGCATTGCTGTTGAACTTTTAATAGTCTGCTTTGCTTCTCCGTTCTTTCAGTTCGGCCTGCATACGTTCGTTATACTCTTTGGTAATGGGGTAGAAGTAGAGGGCGATAACGCCTACAAAGAATGTCGCAGCAGGAATCAAACTGGATGAAAGCAGGATGCCTTGGATGGCAGAGTCTGTCTGCTCCGTTCCTGCTCCCGACACATAACCGAAACCGGAAAGAAGGAAACCCAATATGGCGCCACCGATGCCCAGACCGGCTTTCAATGCAAAGACAACTCCGGCAAAGACGAAGCCTGTGGCACGCCGGTGGTTGACATATTCTGAATGGTCGGCTACATCGGCAATCATGGCCCACAGCAGAGGCACTGTCGGGGCATATGCAAGGCTCTTGAGGAAGTTCAGCACGAACATCGTCTCTACATCTGTTTCGTTGGGGAAATAGAAGAAGGCTGTGAACAGTGCAGTCAACGCAAGGCAAATGATGAATACGCGCTTCTTGCCGTAACGGTTTGCCAGGAAACTGGAAAGCAGGATTACGCCAAAGAACTGAACCAATGCACCCAGCATGTTGAATACGCCAAAACCTACCTCGTATGCTTTATCCGGACTGCTGACTATTAATCCGAAAGCATTTAATATGCTGTATCCTATTCCGTCTCCGGCTTCAGTGGCCACTAAGCCTATCTTGTCAAGGAAAGCATAAAGCGCACCGGCGTCTACATAGTTCTCGAAATAATAGTTCATTGCGCTTCCCCACATGGCAAGGGTCGTAAATATGAATAATGTCAGAATGAACATAGCCCGCCATGGTATGTTCTTGAAAACATCTTTAATATCTTGTTTGGTATCTGTCTTTTGGCTGATCGGCGGTGTAATGCGTTCACGTGCGGAAAAGAAAGTAATGACGAGGAATACCAGACCGATGACGGCAAACAACGATATTGTGCAAAGCCACCCATGGCCTTTGTCACCGGATTCACCGGCAAACTTGCTGACCAACGGCAGTGTTAGGCCTTGTACGATGAATTGTGCGATAGTGGCTGCCACAAAACGTATACTGGTTATGCTGTTACGCTCTTTAATGTCACTTGTCATGACACCTCCCAATGAAGCATAAGGAGTGTTATTGAATGAATACAGAGTCATCAATAAGGTGTAAGAGATTGTTGCGTACAGCGCCACAAGTCCTTTGTCTTCAATGCCCGGATTGTAAAATGCCAAAATGTAAAACACCATGAAAGGTAGAGCTGTCCAAAGAACCCATGGACGATATTTACCCCATTTGGACTTTGTGCGGTCGGACAGAATTCCCACCGTAGGGTCTACAAAGGCGTCTACAATACGCGCTAACAACATTACACTACCGGCAACAGCTCCTTCCAGACCAAATACGTCTGTATAGAACTTAGTCTGGTAAATCATCATCATCTGGAACACAAAGTTCGCTGAACAATCTCCGAGGCTATAACCGATCTTTTCGGCTATGGACACTTTTTGGTTAAGTGTATTCATTCTATTAAATTTTTATTAGTTGGATCATTATTTAAAAAAGGTGTGTCATTGTTTTGTGTTGCTCAATACACTTTCTGCTGCACGCTTGCCTAAAGTCTTTTTGTCAAGCGGGTGAATGTCATTCCACTCTCCCAGGTCACTGTTACGTATGAGATAAGTATTGGAATTGACAGCGGCCGCTTTGGCTTGTTCCTGGCGCATTTCCGCCCAAGCTCTCCGACCGTCAAGATCGTCTTTCGACAGAAAATCGGCCAGCTCTACAATATGGAAAGGCAGTTCGGACTGGTTGAATGTACGGCGCCAATCGGCAATCATTGCCGACAAGAGTGCCACATATTCATTTCGGCGTGATACGTTTGATTCGCCTTGATACCATAGCACGCCCCGTATGGAATAGTTTTGCAGTGGAGCTATCATGGCGTTGTATAGGCATACCGGTTTGTACCAAAAGAACATCATCTCCGGAGCGGGTGGCATGGGAGCTCCTAACCGGTATTTCCATTCCTGTTTCAGATTGACTTCTTCGTTGCCGCAGATAATTTTGTATGGTTTTTCCTGTACGAAACTCGGTTGTCCGCCGTTGCTGACGATTCGGACGGTCACATTGTTTTTCCCGGATTTCAATACACCGGCAGGTATCCGGTAGATACGGGGAGGATATTGGTAACCGGTGGTTCCGACAAATACTCCGTTCACATATACGGAATCGGCATCCACAATACAGCCTAAACGCAATGTGGCTTCTTTACCGTTCCATGATTGCGGTATCTCTATGTCTTGGCGTAGCCAATGGGAACCGCCAATCGGGTTCAGACCGTTATTGCCCCATGATTGTGAAAACATATTTACTGTTTGCCAACTGTTGTCATCGTAATTGGCTGAATACCAGGGAATGGATTCGTGCAGGCCTGTATCACCGCGATAGAGCGACAGGTTCCAACGGTAGAAGTTCTCACCCTCTAATTTCTTGATGTGGCTGCAATAGGCATCATCTTCATACAGACGTTTACTGTTGATATATAAAGGGAACTCCTTCAACCCTTCTTCACTTATCCATGCTTCTACGGGAGTACCTCCCCAGCTGGAGTTGATGAGCCCCACTGGTATGCCGGTCTTTTCGTACATCTCTTTGGCAAAGAAATAGGCAAGGGCGGAGAAATCCATCACATTTTCTTGCGTCAGCGTCTTCCAGCCTGTTTCGGAGAGCTCTTCTTGAGGTGCGTGAAAATTGTATTCCTGGGGTATGAGGATATGTCGTATTTTCTCATTGTTATAGCTGAGTATTTCTTGAGAAAACATATCCATTACCCGTCTCACAGGCAGTTCCATATTTGACTGTCCTGAGCAGAGCCATACATCGCCTACTAAAATATCATTCAGTTTGATGTCGTTGACTTGCATTGGGAAAGGACCGCCTGCTTTCAACGGTGGCAGCGTAATGCTCCAGCGTCCGTTGACATCAGCGGTAGCATGATAGCTCTTTTTCTGAAACTTTACGGTGATACTTTCGCCTGCATCCGCTGTACCCCATACTTTGACCGACTGTTCGCGCTGCAGCACCATTCCGTCTGAAATTAAAGCAGGCAACTTTACCTTTGCATCTGCCCATGAGGTAGCGCAAAGGTAAAGTAGCACTGCCACTCCTAACCTAATTTTATCATAAATCAAACTTTTCATATCTTCTCTGTCATATTGCCAAATTCAAAAGAATCTGTCATGTTTATTGATATTCGTACAGTTGTACATGTAATATCTTGAAGTCTCCTACAGAAATGCGTACATGGCGCCCCTGATGATCCTGGTCTCCATTGAGCCGACGGACATAATGAAGCTTGCCGTCTTTGTCTACTTTAACTTCATCCACATATCCGATGCCGCAACGCATTCCTTTGAACTTGTCATGTTTCGTTTTTATTTGGTCATTTCTCAAAGCAAATCCGTCTTCTCCCAACTGCTTTTGTTTTTCAATCGTTTGCTTTTCTGACGTTTTGGCAAATTCCAGAACGATGCCACTACCGGCTACGATATATTCATTTTTAGAGAGCTTTAATAAAATACCGCCGCCTTCGGGCCATATACTGCCATTTGTGGCGCGTGGATCCCAAGGGAGAGTGAAGAAATGTCGGGCGGTTATGGTCAAATCATCATCTGCGATGATGCGTTCTTTGTTTTCACTGTCAAAAAGTAACCCTTTCATTAATCCTTTACCCTGATATTTGGTGAGTAAAGGCATTAACTCCGTTAATTTGGCATAGCTTTGGACTAATGGCGAGTTAGGAGAGTCGGAACCGTCTTCTATTGAAAATGGACTAATGCCAATGGCATCGTGTTCGCCAAAAATATAAAATGCCCGGACACTGTTATTATCTGTCAGACGGATTTCCGGAATGAACAAAGGATTGTTGTGTAACTTATATTGTGCTACCCAGTCTGTGAATCCATTATCATACAGGTCGGGTGCAAGAATATCGATGCTGGGTGCTCCGCAATGCCATACATCGATTAAATGTGCCAAAGGACCGGCGGAGGGATATTCACCCGGTTTGCGCCCTCTACTGTTCATTGCCGCATTGACATATAGTGGGATGTTATAGATGGAACGGGCTGTTTGTGCCAGTCCTTCCACATATTTGGCATAGTGCCATGCCATGAAGATTTCATCGGTGTAGATGTCTGCCCCGAATACTTCTTGCCAATTGCCTTGCTTTTTACATCCTTGACTTTCCCATTTTTTCAACATTTGCGGATGAAGCGCCTTTTTGTTTTTCTGTAGATAGGTCATGAATTCAGCCGGTACAGGAGCGTTGAATATCTTATTGGCTTCACGTGAATAGTCACGAGCATCTTCCAGCATGCCGATTTCATTTTCTATTTGTATCATAATCACTGTGCCTTCCTCCTTGTCGACCGTTGCTATGTGTTGCATCCATTGGGAAAATGCATGATGATCGGCTTCGTATACAGCCTCGGAAAAAGCGCTGGCTATTTCAAGAGGCTTTCCGCTTTGGGTATATGCACGTGGATACTTCTTGTGGTTTTCTTTAAACCACAAAGGTGCGTAGCAACTCATTGAATTTTTCCAGGCACCGAACCATAAAAAAACAATTTTGAGATCATTCTCTCGTGCTTGTTGCAGTGCTTTGTCTGTAAGCGTGAAGTCGAATTGTCCTTCAACCGGTTCTGTCAGATCCCAATAGACGGGAACCAATACGGTGTTCAAGCCCATCTTTTTAAGTTTCGGGAAAATACGTTCGATATCTTGCGGACAAGCAGCAGATGAATTGCCTAATTCTCCTCCTAATATAAGGAAAGGCATTCCATGCACTACTAGCTGAGTGGCGGTTCCTTGTTTTTGTAAAAAACTGTTTTGACCAATGATGTATTCAATGGCTAAACAGTTTAAAATTAGAAATAGAATTAATTTCTTCATAAAGTTCTCAAATAGGCTGTTTGATGAAACTTTACAAAGGTAGTCAACTACTTTTTAATTTACTTTAGAATATGTATCACAAAACTTGTTGTATGTTACATCTTTTGTTTTATATGTTACATTCTTCACTATGATATGTTTTATTTGTAGCTTTTAAGCTTTATGAAGCATCTGGATGCTGCATTTGTGGATGCTGTTTTTGAAATCGGATCATGGATTATAAAATTTGGAAAAACATCTGGCTGAAATTTACAGTTGTTATAAGACAATATATTCTGCGGTTTGAGGCGCTGATATGATGAATTTTAATGGGGGTGTTACATAGAAAAAAGAAAAGGTAACGTTGAGGGTGAACTTGTAATCCCGATTAAAGAAAGTGTTACGTACTTGGTGGTCCGTATCAGAAGGATTGTCTAATTTTGACCTGTAAATAATTCTAATGCAAATATGAAAAAGATATTTTTTATTGTTAGCCTTGTTTTGTTGGCTTGTACGGCTTCGCTGCCGCTTTCGGCTAAAGTCAGACTTCCTCGTTTGGTAAGTGACAGAATGGTGTTGCAACGTGATACGGAATTAAAAATATGGGGCTGGGCTTCTCCCGGAGAGAAAGTAACCGTACGTTTTCGGGGAAAGCATTATAATACGGAAGCTGATGCAAAGGGAGATTGGTTGGTTCTTCTGCCGCCGCAGCAGGCAGGCGGCCCTTTTCTTTTGGAAGTGAATGAACTTGCTATTCGTGACGTTCTGGTGGGGGATGTTTGGCTTTGTTCCGGCCAGTCCAATCAGGAAACTCCTATTGCACGTCTGACGGAGATGTTCCCTGAAATTAATGTATCTAACAATCACATGATACGGCATTATAAAGTACCTACGCAGAATTCGGTAGGAGAACTGAAAGATGAAATCGCGGGTAATGCCGGCTGGTATTCGGGCATAGCTTCCGATGTGTTGAACTGGACCTCATTGGCATATTTCTTTGCTCAAGAGGCATACAATAAATATAAAGTACCTGTAGGAATGTTGGTTTCCAGTTTAGGAGGTTCTGCCATAGAAAGCTGGATAAGTCAGGAACATCTGAAAACATTTCCGGAGCTTTGTTTTGATAAGGCTGCTTTGGACAGTATGAAATTGGCACAGCAAGATAAGGGAGCAGGCAGTTGGCAACAGAAGAAGTTTGATGACACAGATTGGGCAACAATGGATGTGCCGGGATATTGGCAGGAGAATGGTATCCGTATAAAAGGTACTATATGGTATAGAAAAGAGTTTCGTGTTCCCGAATCAATGGTGGGAAGACATGCGCGCCTTTATATGGGAAGGATGGTTGACAGTGATTCTGTCTTTGTGAATGGGACTTTCGTTGGTTTCACTTCCTACACTTACCCTCCTCGTAAATATGATATTCCGGCAGGAGTTCTGACACAAGGTGAAAATGTGATAGCCGTAAGACTTACAGCTAATTCTTCCAATGGCGGTTTTGTAAAAGATAAAAAGTATAAGATCGTAGGGGATGATGCAGAGGTAGATCTTACCGGTACATGGAAATATAAGATAGGTATTAATCAGAATGAAGTGATGAAATATGCCGGGAAACTTAAGAATCTTAAGAAGGCAGGTTCCGGACTCTATAATGGAATGATCCATCCGATTAGTAATTATCAGGTGAAAGGTGCCATTTGGTACCAAGGCGAAAGTAATTCCGGTCGTTCGCAGACGTATGCTTCTTTATTGGAGGCTTTGATTCAGAACTGGCGGGAGCTTTGGAAAATGCCTGATATGCCTTTCTTACTGGTGCAATTACCCAATTATATGGAGAAGAGTGATAAACCTTCCGATAGTGGATGGGCAAGAATACGTGAGGCTCAGTTTAAAACAGCATTGAATGTACCGCATACTGCATTGGCGGTAACTTATGATGTGGGCGAATGGAATGACATACATCCTTTGAATAAGAAAGCGGTTGCACAGCGGCTTTTCCTGGGAGCCCGTAGGCTTGTGTATGGAGAAAAAGTTACTGCTTCCGGCCCTTTGTATAAGGAAATGAAAGTGGAAGGGGATAAAATAATTCTGACTTTTACTGAAACAGGTCGCGGACTGACTTGTAAGGGGAAGGAGCTTAAGCATTTTGCTATTGCAGGTGAAGACCGAAAATTTGTGTGGGCAGATGCTGTGATACGTGGCAATAAAGTAGTGGTGAGCAGTGAGCTTGTGAAGAATCCGGTGGCAGTACGTTATGCTTGGAGTAATAATCCGGAGGATGCCAATCTGTGCAATAAAGAAGGACTGCTGGCATCGCCTTTTAGAACTGATAATTGGTAATAAACTATTTGAAAATTACTATCTGAATAATAATTAATAAATTAAGAACTAACATGAAAAACCGAAAAACGCTATTGGCAGTGTTGGCGGGCTTGGCTTTAAGCTCGTGCACTACTCGTGTTACGACGGAAAATGATGCTTCTTTGAAAGGAGTGTTGGGTGATAAATTTTTGGTAGGTGTGGCACTGAATACCCGCCAATCTTCTGGTGTGGATACCGCGGCAGTTAAGATCGTAAAACGCCACTTTAATTCAGTTGTTGCAGAGAACTGTATGAAGTGCCAGACCATTCATCCGGAGGAAGACCGTTACGATTTCAGTCAGGCGGATGAATTCGTAAAATTTGGTGAAGACAATGGAATGTACATAATCGGTCATTGCTTGGTTTGGCATTCTCAACTTGCTCCCTGGTTCTGTGTTGACAAGGACGGCAATAATGTTGCTCCGGAAGTATTGAAGCAGCGGTTGAAAGATCATATTACGACTATTGTCAGCCGCTATAAAGGACGTGTTAAGGGGTGGGATGTTGTGAACGAGGCTATCCTTGAAGACGGTTCCTATCGTAAGAGTAAGTTCTATGAAATCTTGGGAGAAGAATTTATTCCTCTCGCTTTCCAGTATGCGCATGAGGCTGATCCTGAAGCCGAATTATATTATAATGACTATAATATGCATGAAGCAGGGAAGCGTGCAACTGTTGTGAAGCTTGTAAATGACATGAAATCGAAAGGACTTCGTGTCGATGCTATCGGTATGCAGGGCCATGTCGGTCTGGATTACCCTTCTTTGACAGATTTTGAGGAGAGTATGCTTGCTTATGCTTCTACCGGAGCTAAGGTAATGATAACAGAATGGGATATGTCTGCATTGCCTACCTTGAAACGTACTGCCAATGTATCCGATACGGTTGCGTATAAAAAGATGCTGAATCCCTATCCGGAATCTTTGCCCGATAGCGTTTCCCAACAATGGAACAATCGTATGTCTGATTTCTTAAATCTCTTCATTAAACATTCCGATTTTGTGAGTCGTGTAACTGCCTGGGGGGTAAGTGACGGTGATTCTTGGAAGAACGGTTTCCCTGTGAGAGGCCGTAAGGATTATGCTTTGCTCTTCGATCGTGATTATCAGCCGAAAGACTTTATAAAAAAGATATTGGAATAAACTTGGAGGATGTTTTCAGGACTTTTTGAGATAATAGGTTAGTTATAAACATTGATTAGGGCTATTGAGAATGCCCTATATAGACAAACACAAAACATTTATAAAAAGGGGCTGTCCGACGGATAGCCCCTTACCTTTGCTTACTGTTTGCAAGAAAAGGTATGAAAATGTTCTTAATCCTTTAAACATTCTACCCATGCACAGGATGTTCTGTACATGGGTGAGATGTTTTTAACTACGTTTGATAATGATAGGCTTGTGATTTTCATCATGGTAAGGCATACCGTAGCGATTGGATTTCACTCTGCTGTTCATTAGGGAATCAATGGGGGTGTTCAGAGGTCTTACACCTGCAGGAAGCTCTTTGTTGGAGAAAGTTTGGAAATAGCCTACACAAGCATCTCTCCACCATTCGGCGTCATTCTTCTGAATATCCAGTTTTTCGGATACCTCATTAAATATGCTTTCACTGACATAGGGCTTGAGCTTTGCCCATGTCTTTTGGTATCCCTCAACTTGCGAGATACCTTTGTCATAATGCAGGCATATCTCGTCCCAAAGTTCTCTACCTGAAGAAAGTTTATAGTTCCATGGAAGATGATGGAACCAAAGAAGAAGATTTTCGGGACAGGTTTCCAGTGAATTGAATTGTGAAGCCAGCGGTTCATGGTATTGGTCTACATTAGCAGAACCGTTGCGTGTGCGGTCAAATCCCACTCCGTCTTTGTCTGCTTTATGATAGAATATAGGCGACCAGTCGGGACGTCTTATACTATTTTCCCATGGTCCCGGCCCATAATGCGAACCGCCAAATATATGATGGAATCCAAGTGGCATCATGTAATTTACGGCTGTCTCGCGGGAGCTCATCATCATATCCTTGACAGGGATAAGAAATTTCTGTTCATAAGCTGTGGATGTCATTCCTTTGGGTTTGATGAAAGTCTGGCGTGCCCATTCATCTGCAATCTGTTCAGCGCTTAATGTAGGATTCCAGGCAAGGCGGCCGAAAGCATACCAATTGGATTGAGCGAATATGTAACCGCAGAAATTAGGGTCTTGACCGGTATTTGCAACACCTGCAATGGCTTTAACCATTTTCGCTACGGTCGAACCTTTTCCGTCTCTATAAGTATCACTGTCGAGACATTCTTCATAAGTAGTGCCATGGTAGACGAGATGATTGGAGAATCCCAAATATTCTTGAGTAATTTGGAATTCCATCATCATGGGAGTGTTGTATAGCTGTCCGAATAAAGGACTGAAAGGTTCACGTGGCTGAAAATCAATAGGACCGTTTTTTATTTGGATAATAACGTTGTCTGCAAATTGTCCGTCAAGTGATTTGAATTCTTCTACAGCCTGATTGGCTCTGTCGCTGCTGCTAGGGCTGTATACGAAGGCTCTCCACATAATGATTCCGCCATAGGGAGCTACTGCCTCAGCAAGCATATTTGCGCCGTCGGCATGGGTCCGACCATAATCTTGCGGACCGGCCTGCCCTTCGGAATTTGCCTTTACGAGAAAACCACCGAAATCGGGAATGGCAGCGTAGATTTCAGATGCTTTATTTTTCCACCACTGACGTACCTTTGGATCAAGAGGATCTCCTGATTTTAATCCGTCAAGAGTGATAGGACTTGTCCATTTGATGGAGAGGTAGGTGGTTATGCCATATTCTCTGAGTATGTTGGCTATTTGAGCGACTCTTTCGATATGTTCTTTGTCCAAGATAAGAGGATTGGCATTGACGTTGTTGAGGACAGCACCGTTCAACCCCACAGAGGCACAGAGCTCACCATAGTGGTGGATTCTCTTTGCGGGAATTTCTTTTGCTGTCCATTCCCACATGGATAGTCCGGCATAACCTCTTTCCACAGTATCATCAAGATTGTCCCAATGGTTGAGAATACGGTATTCGTAATATGGTTTTTCGTGAATATCCAGGTCGGTATTGGCTTTACCGAGGACCTCTGCCCTTTGCAGGGCATACACTCCATAGCGGATTGCCGCTTGCGAACCGCCATCGATATAGCGTTTGCCATCGGCATTGTAAATGTGATACTCTTCTTTGGAAAGAGCACTGTCTATCCGGGTCTCAACCGAACCCAACACTTCTTCATAGCTTCGTCCGTTTGCCAGCCAAAGCATGGTTCCATCCTGGTCTATAGGCTCGGGAGTATTGCATGCCGAGAAATTCAGTATGGAAAAAATAATAATAATAAAAGTTTTAATGTTCTTCATATAGGCATTTATTTAATTAATTTAGAAGAGGGAGCTCCGAGGTATGATGATTTGAGACCACCGAAATCTATAAGCATTTTTTCCATTACAACGCCTGGATCTACAAACCTGAAACGAAGGTCATGTCTGCCGGCTTGCCCAAAATCAACTTCCATATCTGTTTTGATGATGCTGGCAGCTTGCCATGGGCCGACTTTACCACTATAATGACCGTTGAAATTAATAATCTGTTCTTGTCCACCGTCTACGCTAATGGCAAAGCATAGTCCTTTGTTTGCATTGAAGTTCAGGGTGGGAGCAAGCAATATGCTTAGTTTTGCTTTACCTGAAGATACAGTTTCGATTTCGTATTCTACATAGGCATTATCCGGAGTTACGGAAGCAGGCAGAGTAGTGACAGCACATTCTGTTTTGCCGAGGTCGGGAATTACGGTAGCCTTGTGGTTGTTTTTGAAGTTACCTGCTTCTATAGAAATGTATCCATCGGTTTCCTTATGGCATAAGTAAGCGGCTTCATCGGATTTTTTCACCTTGGGCATAACTTGTTTTTCAGGTTGTTGCCAATAGGTGTATCCGATGTGTACCTGATCCATCATATGATCCCATTTTCCATTTGCGATTTCATGGTTATAATGAGCACAAAGCAAGGAGTCTCTTTCGTATAGCTTTTCAACGCGCTGTGCCCAATAGTTGATTTCTGTTGGGGATTCTGCTTTAGCATTCATCGCTACGGAGTAATACATTTCGTAGATGTTCTGCATAGCTTGAATTGGGAATAGGACGAGTTCTTCATATGCATCATACCAACGGGGATCGAGTTTCTGATAGACTCTCAAGGCTCGCAGTTCCAAATTATTCCATTCTCTGACAACGGTAGGCCATTCATCATAGCTGAACTGATATGTATTTGCATTCAGTAGCTCGGGAGTGACTCTACGTGCATATTTGCTGTAAAGTTTAATAATGTCTGCTATCTCTTTGGCATGCTCTTCGCCGAATTGTTGTGCAGCAAAGGTTATGGTATGTTCGAATATATTATTAGGATTGAAAGCTTCAGGCCGCCAAGCCATATCAAGGAAAAATTGGATGGGATACTCCATAGGTTTCAAGTCACCTACATTTACGATCCAAAGTTTCCTGACACCGTACTCATAACAGAGATTCATCTGTTCCCATACGCGTTCCACTTGATTGCAGTTTAGCCATTTGTAGTTTCTGGGGCCACCTACATAGTCAAAGTGGTAATACATACCATAGCCACCTTTACGGGGTTTATCTGTTAATGAAGGCAGTTTTCTTACATTGCCCCAATTGTCATCGCAAAGCAATAATGTGATGTCATCAGGGACACGCATCCCCTTGTCGTAATACTCTTGTACTTCTTTATATAGTGCCCATACTTGAGGAGTTGCGGAAATCTTCTTGCCTGTAACTTTAGTTATGATTTTACGTTGGTCTTTGACAATATTCTGTAATAGATCAATATTGGCATCTTTGCTCATCGGCATATCGCCATCTCCGCGCATACCTATGGTAATTACAGACTCCCAATCTTTACAACGTTCCATTCCTTTTGTCCAGAAATCCCGGAGTACGGTGGCATTTTGGGTATAATCCCAGGCGCCTGTTCCGCGACGCTTCCAGTCTTGTTGAGCTAATCCCATCGGCTCATGGTGGGAAGTTCCCATTACAATTCCCATTTCATCTGCCAATACTCCATTTTGCACATCATCATCATAGAAAGCGCTGGCCCACATGGCAGGCCACATGAAGTTACCTTTCAAACGAAGTATGAGTTCAAAAACTTTTTCATAAAACTGGCTGTTGAAGCCGCCAAAGGCTTTTTGTGTCCAGTTTCCCAAGGCAGGCCATTCGTCGTTCAAGAAGATTCCTCGGTATTCTATGGCTGGTTCTCCATCCGTATAACTACCTGGGAGAATTGAAATATTATTTTGGCGTTTTGCAGGAACATCTGCCCAATAGTACCAAGGGGATACGCCCATTTGAGAAGACAGTTCATAGATGCCATAGATGGTGCCTCTTTTATCACTACCTGCAATCACTACGGCTTCTTCCACTCCTTCCAGTGGCTGTTTAATAGTACATAGAATGTATTTCTCACGTTTCCCTTTTAATTCGTCGGCTGGAATTTTTCCCGATGATATAAGTCGTTTTATCCAGTTGCTACGGTCAATAGAACCGATAATCAATACTCGCTTTTCTGTAACGGTATTTGTTATAAAGGGCTTTACGTTGGTTACTGCTTGTGCATCTGTCTGTAAATTTGTAATGGCTCTCAGTACTCCTTTGTACTCTTCATTATCTACCAATATCGGACAAGACTTGTCTTTCTGTATCCATTTAAAACCGACACCGTCATTTGTTACAAAACGTTCGGCAGCTTTTAGCGGTAACTGCCAACACATACTTGCTAAAAATAAAATAATACAAAAGTTATATTTTTTCATAATATCAATATTTATAAAAAAACCGCTTGCAGATACCTTGGGACATCTACAAGCGGTTTCGATGAATACCTATTGCGAACTTATCCTAAAAAGACAGTTATCTGTATTCAGGATTTTGGTAGTTCTTTTTCTCGTCAGCACTCATTTCCATACCGTCAAGTTGTCCTTGTGGGATAGGACGTAAATAATGTCCGGGTTTGATAGTACGCGTATAAGTAACGATGTTGCGATCCCCTTTATTATCTCCGCAGATTTCGTAGCTATCGGCATATTCGTTCCACTTTTGTGTGCGGACAAGGTCGAACCAACGATAACCCTCACCATAGAATTCACGTGAACGTTCATCTAGGATGAAATTGATGTCAATTGTTGCCGGAGTTTCAGCTGTTAATTGAGAACCATAGTCCTCGTCCATTTCTTCGTTTTCTGCATTACTGAATGTCCATTTTCCAGCACGATCGCGTAAAACATTAACTAATTCACGCGCACTCTTATCAGGCTTAGTTGTTGCACCTTTTACTGCAGCTTCTGCTGCAATAAGGTAAAGTTCGGAGAACTTGGCAATATTGTATGGACGTGTGCTACCGGCATTCGGCTGGCCTGCGCCAGTACCGTTATCTGTACGATAGGGACCAAGTTTCCAAAGACCTGGATATACGCGGCGGCTGATTGCACTGGGTCCCATTACATAATAACTGTATCCTGCTATAACTCCTGCTCCAGTATTGCTATTGCCTGCACCATCCGGATATTGAATGCTGGGATCATCTTCAGAGAGGAACTTTAATAACGGTTCTCCTTCAGTTACTTCCATGCCATTAGCTCCTATAACGGTTGTCCAATCTTTTCCATTTGTAGACCAGTTACCGCGGTAAACAGTTGTAAATGTTCCGTCGTAGCGGGAATCTTTGGCTTTATCCTTAAACGTTTTTGTGAATACACCATGAGGAGGAGCCATACGAGTCCATGGGCGTCCATAGGCTTGTTCTGCGACACGAATTACGGGTGAAATAGTATTACCATCTTTGTCTTTAGCTTGGATGTCTGTGTAGTTCCAATTCATCATCCAGCCTGCAAAGTTATCAGGAGCGCCACCGCTACCATAAGTCAAGCTACCACCATTGTAATATTCATCTTCTTGCGTATGATCTGCATATAACAGAATTTCTTTGTTACGATCGTATGGGCCGGCGTTAACTTGGTAGAAACTTTCCATCAAACCATATGGGCCAGGATTGTCAATAGCTTCAGTTGCAATATCATAAGCTTGCTGATAATACCATGCTGCATCGTGTCCATCGGGATCTGTGCGGTTACATTCCGGATATGTTGGAATATTATTAGGATTTTCCAACCACCAACCATAAGTCAGATATGCTTTTGACAAGTATAAACGCGCTACAGTCTTAGTAACCCCACCTGTTACGCGAGGTTTATCCGGCAATTCGGTGACAGCTGTCTTTAAATCGGGAAAAACTGCTTTAGTGTACACTTCAGGAACGGTGTTACGTACGGAAGTACGTGAAGTTGATATGTTGAATTTTAATTCACCGGCACCCAAATCCAATGGCACACCGCCGAAAGTCTGTACCAATAAAAAATAGTCCATACCGCGGAAGAAATGTGCTTCAGCGAGAAGTGCATCAGAAACACCTACTTTAGATCCATTTTCAATAACACCATTAGCTGTATTGATATTAGAGAAAGCTGTTCCCCACAATACATCCGAACGACTGCTACTAGCTGTCAAACTTCCTACGCCTGATAAGTCGGCGTCTTTAAAGTTTCCATCAGCGGATTGAGCATAAGTTGCTTCATCCGTTCCTGTCAAACAAGAATTGTAATAGTATGCTTGTCCGTAAATGTAACGTAAGTGTGCATACATGGAAGTTATACCACCTTCTACACCTCTTTCAGTTTGAAAGAAGGTTGGTTCATAAATACTACGTGGCTGTTCGTCCAGAATATCTGAGCAAGAAGTTGCAAAGATTAAGGCTAATGCCGTAGTTCCTAGAACTCTTATATTAGTAAATGTTGGTTTCATAGTTTCAAAGCTTAATTAGAATGTCAAGTTAATGCCGAATAAATAATTACGTGTGGAAGGAGCATTGGTTCCCACAGTCAAGAAGCGTTTTTGAATGCCACTTGTTACTGCCACATTCTCATTGCCATAAGAGTTGGTTTCCGGATCCAGACCTGTTTCTTTATGGAATGGAGAACATATAACAAACGGGTTCTGTATTGATACATAGGCACGCAAGCTTTGGATACCAAAATTCTTCAGCCATTTCTGTTCATCGAATTTGTAACCTAAAGAAATGTTGCGGACTTTCCAATAAGAAGCGTCAAAATAGCCTAATGTACTACCATATTTGGGATTATCACCACTTTGGATACCACCCGGCTTCGGATATTTGGCATTGGTGTTTTCTTCTGTCCAATAGTCCACATCTACTTGACCTCTACGACCGGTCAGCATATTCAGATAACCGTTGGAGTGATGCAATGTACTGATGAGTTTTCCACCACATTTAAACGCTGTGATGACATTCAGATCAAATCCCTTATAGGCAACGCGTGTGCTGAAACCACCTGTGAATTTCGGTTCCATACTGATAATTTGGCGGTCGTCTGGTCCGATCTGACGGACAGGGGTACCATCTTCATTATATTCACCGGTATATTTTACTTTAATCATACCAACGTTTCCGCCTGGTTCCAAGATATCAAGATAAGGGTCACCTTCTTGCCATAGACCTATTTTTTCATAGTCATAAATTGCATCAATAGGATGGCCGACAAACCAGTTGTTGGCTTCATCACGATCTGCTCCGGATGCTAATTCTGTCAGTTTATTGCGGTTTGCTGATATATTAATACTTGCATCCCAAGTCCATCCGTTGTGGTTGTCAAGAATTGTCCCGTTTAAAGTAAATTCCACACCTTTATTTTCGGTCTTTCCTACGTTACCTACATAACTGCTTACACCTGAAGTTGAAGGAAGATTAACGTTTTGCAACAAATCGGATGTCTTCTGAATGTAATATTCAAATGTTCCCGATAAGCGACCGCCAAACAATGTGAAATCCAAACCGAAGTTCCATGTAGAAGAATATTCCCAACCTAAATCATAATTCGGCAATGCAGAAACATAGTAGCCGGTAGCATAGCCAGTAGGTCCGAAGTTATAAGGACGTGTAGATAATTTTCCCCATGTGGAATATGGGTTTACGGCCTGATTGGAAGTTTGTCCGTATCCCACGCGTACTTTAAGGATATCTAACCATTCAAGGTCATCCATAAATGATTCTTGACCAATATTCCAACCTGCAGATACAGCCGGGTATGTATGCCATTGATGACCTTTTGCCAAGCGGGAAGATGCATCGGCACGAACAGTTGCCATCAACATATAGCGGTTATCGTAGGTGTACATGGCACGTCCCATCCAAGACATCAAACCGCTTTTCTGGTAATCCCAATTGTCCGGATTAACTGTAATATTGCCTTCTGCACGACCTAAATTATAGTATTGCAAATATTCTGCAGGAATGTCACGTGCAGCAATATGCGATTTGGTGTAAACGGTTTCCTCAGCAGAATACATACCTACGATGTTCAGCTGGTGCTTACCAAATGTACGGTCGTAAGTTATTAGGTTCTCTACTGCCCAATTAGTTGTTTCTGTGTGTTCCAGAGATGCAGTAGAAGGAGTATCGGCAGTTGAACTGTTTATACCTTCACCAGTAAAGACACCACCTTTGGTAGAACGGTAGTTCAGACCTAGGTTGACACGATATTTTAAACCTTTAACCCATGGGCATTGTACTTCTGCAAAAAGGTTGTTATAGGTACCAAAACCTTTCTTCTCATTCAACCAACTATCTTCTAAATCTTCTACCACGTCACGTGTTACAACAAAGTTTTCATCCTGACTGTTGAGCTTAACTGTTCTCTTCAGGCTTCCGTCTGCATTGTATGGGTTGGCGAGCGGAGTGTTGTTAAGTACGCTATACGGGCCGACATTAGAACCTTTGGTTATATTGTAATTGCTATTAGTCGTTAATCCGAAACGGAAGTATTTACCTACGCCTTGGTCAAATGAGCCTCGTAATGAGTAACGGGTGTAATTCTGTGTAGGAATAACGCCCTGATCTTTATAGTAGGCCGCACCAAAACTGTAACTTCCATTGTTTGTGCCACCAGCTACGCTGACATCATGGCTGTTTACCATACCTGTGCGGTATAGAAGATCCTGCCAGTCAGTATTTGTATCGTCTGATTCGTCTAAGGAGTTTTCGAATTTACCGGCATATTTACGCATCTCAGCATATTTTGGTCCGTCCATCATCGGATATTTAGAGAATACAGATTTTGCACCTACATAACCATTATATGTAAATTTGGCGGGTGTACCTTGTGCTCCTCTGTTCGTTGTGATTAAAATGACACCATTGGCACCACGTGAACCATAAATAGCTGTGGAAGAAGCGTCTTTCAGAATATCCATACTTTTAATGTCACCGGGGTTGATATCAGACAAGTTTCCCATAAAAGGAATACCATCCAATACTACTAACGGGTCATTAGAAGCTGTTAGTGAACGAGTACCACGAATACGGATTTGCATGGTAGCACCAGGCTGTGAAGACGTCTGCGTCATGTCCACACCGGCTACACGATTTTGCAAGGCGTATGTAATATTTGTAGAAGGCATTTCTTGCAATTTATCGCCGCCTACTGATGCGATAGACCCCGTTACATCTGATTTTCTTGCCGTACCGTAACCAATAACTACTACTTCCTCCAATGCTTTGGAATCTTCTTTTAATGTAATGTTAAGATTAGTGTTCCCTTTGATAGCAATCTCTTGTGTGACATATCCAATATAAGAAATTACTAAAGTTGCGTTTTTCTGTACAGTCAACGAGAAGTTTCCGTCCAAATCGGTTATCATACCATTGGTTGTTCCTTTTTCTGTTACGTTGGCGCCAATAACCGGTTCACCGAAATTATCTTTCACAATACCCTTTACCATGATATTCTGAGCAATACTGCACAGAGGTATCAGGCAGAGTAACAATAATAGCCCCAAAGGCCTAAAATAATAAGTTGTGCATTTCATAAAAAAACAAGGTTTTAATTGAATAAAAATGTTAAATCAAAGTGTAGACTCATTAAGGTTCTTTTTATGTTTTCATATGCTATCTTTTTTGTGTTAGACATTTGTTTTGATTCTCTACATTAGTTAACAGCGAAGTGAGGAATATATCCTCAACTTTTGGTATAAGCAAAAATACTAATCATTTAATAGACAATAGGCTATGAATGATACCTGTATTTTGCTTTTTGTAACATGAGTTTTTATTTGCGTTACATTCTTTTTTGTATATGTTACATTGACGAAAAAAGATGTGATAAAGGGGAATATGGAGATAAAAATAATTAAAATTATTTTTTTTGTGTTTTGTAAATAAGTAAAGTTTTTAATCACAAAAACTAGATATGTATCGGAATAAATTGCTTTTTGTTTATCTTTGTCGCACTTTTGTATCTAATAAAAAGAAAAACTATGAAAAGATGCGTTTGGAAGATACTCGTAATATGCTTGTGTTGTATAGCTCAAGGTGTTGGGGCGCAGACAGGGAAGATCTATACCACAGATATGGGATTGTCCAGTAGCTTGATAAATCAAATATTTCAGGATAAGCAAGGTTTTGTCTGGGTTGCAACTGAGTATGGGCTAAATAAGTTCGACGGTTTACGTTTTACCAATTACCGGCATGTTTCTGCTGATTCGTCTTCTATCAAAAATAATTATGTGCGTACATTATTTGAGGATAGTCGTTGTAATTTGCTGATAGGTTGTATTGATGGGCTGATGAAGTATGATCGTAAGACAGATACCTTTCTGGAAATTCCAATGTTCCGCGCCGGTAAGCGGGTGTTTCCGCATATAACACAGATGCAGGAATTACATAATGGGGAAATTTGGATGACAACTACCGGTCAAGGCATGTTTCGTCTGGACGAGCGGCAGGCGCAGGCTGTTTCTGTAGATGATCTTCTGAAACAGTCTAATTACAATTTTCAATCCTGTTTTTATGAGGACTCTTATTACAATATTTGGATAGGAACTTATGGAAATGGACTGATTTGTTATATGCCTGCAACGAAGGAAGTGCGTATTTTCAAAGATCCGGTTCTTGCCGATAACAATATTACTACCATAATAGAGGATGAGCAGGGAAATCTTTTTGTAGGTACTAAAAAGCAAGGGCTATCACGTTACAATAGAAAGGAGAATAACTTTACTCTTGTTCCTTATATAGGGAATGAGGTTTTATCTGTTCGTTGCATGTCGTTGGTGAATGACCGGTTATTGGTTGGTACTGATGGACAGGGATTAAAAATGTATAATCCTGCAAAGGGAGAGTTGGAAGATTATACCATTAATTCAGCTCCAATAAATTTTTCGGATGGAAAGATTCATACAATTTTGGAAGATAAGGATGATAATTTATGGTTGGGATTATTTCAGAAAGGGATCGTTTTGATACCGAAACAAGAAAATCCTTTTGAATATTATGGGCACAAGTCCATTTATTATAATCCTATCGGACAAGGATGTATCATGTCTATTTTTCAAGATAGCAATGACCATTTATGGATTGGTGCAGACAATGAGGGGGTATACGAGCTGGATGCAAAAGGAAAAAGGTTGAGGCATTATCAACCGGGAAATGCTGCCCGTTCTGTGGCTAGTACGATAATGTGTATTTATGAAGATACAGACAAAAACCTATGGTTTGGTTCTTATACGCGTGGGGTTGCTAAGTTCAATCGGAGAACCGGGGATTGTGAATATCTTTTGCCTATTGATGATGAAAGTGTATTTTCAATAACAGAAGACAAACAGAAAAACTTATATATCGGGACATTAGGCTCTGGCTTTTACCGATATAACTTGAAGACCGGAGATTTAAAGCATTATGAATCTTCTAAAGATGAAACCAATGATTTAAAAAGGAATGAGCTTGCTAATGATTGGGTGAACTATATATATTGTGATAGCGAAGGACTGATATGGTTGGGGCATTATAAAGGAGTAAGCTGTTTTAATCCGTCGACGGAGAGTTTTATTAATTATAAAAAGGTTAACACATTGATTCCCGGTTGTGTGGGTTATGTTATCCAAGAAGATTTTTCGGGTAAGATTTGGGCCGGTACAACAGATGGACTATATTGTTTTGATAAAAAGACGAATAGGCTGGAGAGGTTTACAATGGCAGACGGTTTGCCTAGTAATGTGATTTGCGGGCTTAGCGAAGATTTCCAGCATGACATCTGGATTAGCACCTACATGGGGATCAGTCGGTATGATATAAACAATAATCGCTTTATTAATTACTATTCGGGAGACGGGTTACAAGGCAATGAATTCACTCATGGTGCTTTCTACAAGAATAAGTTCGGAAAGATATACTTCGGCGGTGTTAATGGTATTACGTCTTTTCTTCCGGAAAACATAGGCAATACTTCAAAAGAAGCTAAGGTATGGATTACTGATTTTTATATATTCAATAAGCCTGTACATAAGAATACTCTTTCAGGAGGGAAGCCGGTAATCTCTACTTCGGTGCAGGATGCTAAAAAGTTCCGGCTGTCTTATAAGGATAATACATTCAGTATCGTTTTTTCGACATTGCAGTATAACAATCCCGAGCAGATATCCTATCAATATAAGATTGATGAGTTGGGGCCACAATGGCTCAGCTCCGAACCTGGTGATAATCGTGTGACTTATAATAATTTACCGCCAGGTAAGTATACTTTTCGTGTGCGCGCACTTAATTATGGCAATTACTCGGAAGTGTGCACGATAAAGATTGTAATTACTCCTCCTTGGTATCAGGCTTGGTGGGCATATTGTATTTACGCTGTTTTACTCGGATTGCTGGTATTGGGCATTGTGAACTATATCCGGTCCCGTATACGGCATCGTCGTGAAATGATGAAGAGGGAGCATGCCGAGCAACTCAATGAAGCGAAATTGCAGTTCTTTATCAATATATCCCATGAAATAAGAACTCCTATGACGCTTATAATCAATCCATTGGAAAAATTACTGGCGGAAAAGAAAGACAGAGAGCTGCATAAGACGTATCTGATGATTTATCGTAATTCTCAACGTATCCTGCGGTTGATTAATCAGCTGATGGATATCCGTAAACTGGATAAGGGGCAGATGTTCCTAAAGTTTCGTGAAACAGATTTGGTAGGGTTTATCAATGATGTAATGCAGACTTTTGAGTATTTGGCTCATAAAGAAAATATCCATTTTACTTTTGAACATGAGATGCCGCAGCTAAAAGTGTGGATAGACTTGAATAATTTTGATAAGGTATTGATGAATATCCTTTCCAATGCATTTAAGTACACTCCGGATGGAGGAGAGATACAGATCAGTCTGACAACAGGTCAGAATGCTACGCGGCGGGATGCGTTGCGCGAGTATTTTGAAATTGTGATAACGGATAGCGGTATCGGTATCGACAGGGATAAAATAGAACGTATTTTCGAACGTTTCTATCAAATAGATAATGACGTAACAAAGTCAAATTTTGGTACCGGTATCGGTTTGCACTTGTCTCATTTATTAGTGCAGTTACATCATGGTGAGATTTTTGCCGAAAACAGGGAAGATGCTTCCGGAAGCCGTTTCATTATACGTATACCGTTGGGATCGGCGCACTTGCGCACTGATGAGTTGGAAACAGTAGATGAAGAAACAGCGATGTTCCATACTATTGAAAAGCCTGTTTTGGCGAAACTGGAAGGGTTGGTTGCCGAAGAAGAGGAGGAATCTAAAACCAATATGAAATCAAAGACACGCTTACGGGTATTGGTTGTGGAGGATGAGGATGAAATCAAGGCTTATCTGAAATCTGAATTATCGGATGAATACAAAGTGGAGACCTGCAGTAATGGTAAGGAGGCGTATGATTTGATCTTGCGTGATACTCCTGATTTAGTTATCTCCGATGTTATGATGCCTGAAATGGACGGGCTGACTCTGTGCCGGAAGATAAAGCAGAATACCAACGTAAACCATGTCCCTGTAATCTTGTTGACAGCCAAGTCCAAACCGGAGGACACTTTGGAAGGCATGGAGACGGGTGCGGATGCTTATATGGTGAAACCCTTCAATACGGAATTACTGAAAAAGACCATTGCTAACCTGATAAATAATCGCAGGTTGCTGCGTAATAAATTCAGCGGGGCACAACAGCAGGAAGATAAAATGGAAAAAATCACTATGAAGTCCAGTGACGAGATATTGATGGACAAGATTATGAAAGTGGTGAACGAACATTTGGATGATCCTGCACTGAATGTTGAAATGCTCGCTTCCGAAGTCGGGTTGAGCCGGGTGCATGTGCACCGCAAGCTGAAAGAGTTGACAAATCTTTCCACACGCGATTTCATCAAGAATATCCGTTTGCAACAGGCTGCTGCTTTGTTGGCACAAGACCATAAACTCACTATTTCGGAGATAGCCTATGCCACAGGATATACCAACTTGTCTCATTTCTCCAGTTCGTTCCGGGAGAAATACGGAATGTCACCAAAAGAGTATATGAGTCAGCACCGGTAATTCGTGGGTTCTAATATCGGTATGTTTGCTTACCTTTCCAAATGCTTGCGATTTTTCTGTGTATCAGTATGATATTCAGTAAAGAAACAGCAAGGAATAAAGTGCATCCCACTATCCAGCATGGAAGTAGTGTTCCTGTCTCTATTTGCGGAAATAGTGTACTGATGATCTCTGTATAGTAACTGCGCAGCCATGTAACTCCGCCGACAGACAGCGTCAATACCAAGAGGTTCAGGCTAACTGCCAGAATATTGTAGGGAAGCGCTATTTGCTTGGGGGTGTATCCTATCAAAAGCAGGTTCTCCAGTTTTACGGTATTCTTTTGCAGTAGTAGGAAGATACTTAACATCAAGATGTAGAAAGACAATATGCTGATAAATAATCCTACTCCCATGACAATACCGGTGATGAGACGTAGAAAATAAGTCGTTTTTCCGGCATCCAGGCTATCACCCTCGGTTTCATAATGTTTCTGCCGGAAGTAGTCGCTGATGGCAGTGTCGGTAGGGTTCTTTACTTCGACGATGAGACGGGAGGGGTGAGCAACTTTACCGGGGGCAAAGCTCATATTAGCCCAGTCCATAAATGTTTGAGGAACAAGAATTGTATTCAAACGGTTGGAGAAACCGGCAATCTGCCCTTTGAATTGTTCCACACGTCCGTTGCCACGCAATGTGATGTCCATCTGTATCATGCTAATAAGCCCTTCAGAGAGTTTCGGAAGACTTCGGCTTTGTGCAAAGCCGAAATTATAGAGATTCAAGTAATTGCGAGGAATGATAATAGGGATAACTCGGGTCTCTTTGTCAAAAAGCCATTTATCGAGGTTGACATCTACGTATTCATCGGGTACAGACTCAAAAAACATTTCGGTGGAAAGATGTATTCTGGCTTTCTGCATGCCTAATCCGGCAGATACTTTGAATAAAGAGGGGGTAAAAACTCCTACATTTTCGGTGAAGGGCTGTTCTTTCATTTCCTCAATATCTTTTGGGGAGAAAGTGTTGCTTTTTCCGGTAAGGCTGCCGAGGGTACTGATTTTTTTGGTAGCGATGATATATTCTTTTTTCATAAAGCTGTCTCCCTGCGTGAAAATAGGGAGCACATCTTGATAGAATTGTATGCTCAACAGTACAATCATCATGCCGAAGAGGTTGGCCAGAAAGAAACCTGTCAACTGGCCTACACTGATATGCTGGCGAAGGAGCTTCCAAACAAGTCTGTTCATTTTTTGATTTATGATTTGTAATTTATGAATTATAGCCGGAGAGTCTCGTCATATGGCAGTTCCAAGTGTTTTCCAATAGACGTAACAATAACTCCGGCTCCCTGCTTTTCTGTTTCTTCCATGAGTAGTTGGCTCATTATAGCACTGTTTTCGTCATCTAAATGGCTGATAGGCTCATCTAAGAAGATAAAATCGAACGGTTGGCAAAGGCTGCGGATAAAAGCGACCCGTTGTTGTTGCCCGAAAGAAAGCATGCCGGCCTTTTCGTTGATTTTATCGGGAATACCGATTGCTTCGAAGAGAGCGATAATCTCTTTTTTCTTTTTATAATCGTTCAGGCGATTCTTTAATAATACATTTTCAAGAGCTGTCAATTCGGGGAAAATACGAAGCTCTTGAAAAAGAATACTGAGTGAATGTTTCCTTATATCTGCCCATTCATTGACAGATAATGAACGGATATTCTGTTCATCAAAATTGATGATACCTTGATAGTCCTGACGATATCCATAGATATAGCTGCATAAAGACGATTTGCCGGTACCGGAAGCAGCCTCTACTAAATAGCGCTTTCCCTTGCTGAACACAATGTTTTGGTGCCATATCTGTGAAGTGACAGTGTCACGACCGGCAAAAACCTGAGGTAAGGTCTGCTGTAAATGGATGCGATTCATTGATTATGAGTTATGGGTTACTTCCTGCAAATAGCTTGGCAAAGTCGACAAGTTGTTTCAATGCATTCTCTTTTTTCTCATTCAGAACTATTGTAAAATTGGTCCGGTTCTTGTCTCCCCGTAGGTTCAGTTCTTCTATTTTCATAATCATTTGATAGAGGTTCTTGATTTCCGGTTCATCCGAGGCATATTCCATGAGGACACGAAGGTTACTTAGTGTGAGCAATTCGTCGCTGGTCAATGAGATGTTGAAAGGTCTTCCATGCATCATACTCAACATGGCTTGTTGTAATTCTCGTGAGTTTTTGGGATGGAAGGGCTGGTTGTCCTCTTTGGTATCTCCTTTGAAGTCGGCACTTTGCAGAGTGGCGTATATGCGGCCGTTTTCAAACAGGATGTAACCCAGTAGTTGCGTACCATGCGGCCAGTTCAGTACACCACGCACATCCATGGGCAGGGCATCAGGAGTTGCCAACAGGCGGATATCTCCCTTTTGCTGTAGCATTGAAGTGAAATGTTTGTTTGCATGGATGCTTTTGTCGGCGGGCTGTTGCATGAGGGCAGTGATAGCCGGTTGCAATTTTTGTAGTTGTTCCGAGCTTCCGCCGTAAACTCCAAGCAGAGTGCCGTCATTATAAGCTAGCAATACTCCGGCATCTTTAATTTCAACGCTGTGGTAGCCTTGGACTTTTACCGGAACGGTACATAGCTGCTCTTGGGCAAATAGTTCGAGCATGGCTTCAAATTTCTTTAAATCGGCTATTTTCAGGGCTATCGCTGTGCTGTGTAGGGTAGGGGCTTTGAATAGGTAGACCGGGGCGCTCCAGTCTATTCCGCTTTCGGCAGGATCTTGCAGCAGAGTTTCAGCTTCTTCTTTCAGACCGGCGTTTTTGTTTTCGAAAAGTGCTCCCAGCAGCTCTTGCAAAGTGGCCTTGCTGGCTGCATCATTCAGTCCGGCCTTACTGACGATGCTCTTTACATCGAGTGATGCCATTTCCGTAACATTGGAGGGAATGGAATGGGTGTATTCTGTCTTTTTCGCGGTTTCGCTGCATGAACTTAGACACAGTAACATCACTAAAACCGGCAGTAAATGGAAGGAAATGCTCTTTTTCATATTGTGTTATTGGTTTTGCAGATTCAAAATGTGACAGGCGACGAGCGCAGCTGTTTCAGTACGCAACCGGGAACGGCCGAGGCTGATAGGCTCAAAACCGCTTTCAATGGCTTTCTTCACCTCTTCCTCGCTGAAGTCGCCTTCGGGGCCAATAAGCACCAGCGCATCTTCTCCTTTACGAACAATATCTTTCAATAAAGGCTTGTCTCCTTCATAGCAATGGGCTATGAATTTGCGGCCGTTGAAAGGTTGGCTGATAAATTTATTAAAATCGGTCATCTCATTCAGCTGGGGCAATCGTGCTTTGAGAGATTGCTTAATGGCGGAAATAAGTATTTTGGCGATGCGTTCCGTCTTTATAACTTTGCGCTCCGAAAAGCGGCAGTTGAGGAAAGTCAGTTCGTCAAAACCTATCTCGGTAGCCTTCTCTGCAAACCATTCGGTGCGGTCCATGTTTTTGGTGGGAGCCATTGCGATGTGCAGATGCCCGCTCCATAAAGGTGCCTGAGGAATGGTTTCGAGCAGGTTGACAAGGCAGCGCTTATTCGTGGCGGTACTGATTTCCGCACGATAGAAGTTGCCCTTGCCGTCGGTCAGCGTTACTTCATCACCGGTTTGTAGTCTCAATACGCGGACGGCGTGAGCTGCCTCTTCCTCAGGTAATTCGGCATGTGATTGTATATCAGGTGTGTAGAATACGTGCATGGTTGTTTATTGTTTTTTTTGCTGATTGATAATGTCTCTCAGTTGTGCAGCCCGTTCATAGTCCTCTTTGTCTATGGCATTTTGGAGGGCGGATTTCAACTGCTCTAATGTTTTTTTAGGGGAAGCTGCCTCTTTATTGGTATCTTCATTTTCGTTTGCGGTAGTGCTGTGCTCCGTCTTCAGACATTCGGTTTCTAAGATATCGTCATATATGAAGATAGGGGCATTCATACGCAAGGCAAGCGCAATGGCGTCGCTGGTGCGCGCGTCAATGCGCAGGATGGTTTCTTCTGTTTTCATGTAGAGGTAGGAATAGAAAATGCCATTCTCCACCTTATAGATAAGGATGCGCAATAAGTTTGCCCCCAGTGCTTTGAGGACGGATGCAAATAAGGTATGCGTCAACGGACGGGGCGGAGTGATGCCTCTCATTTCAATCATCATGGACTGCGCTTCGGCTATGCCTATGATGACCGGTAATTGCCGCGGGCCGTTTATTTCGCCCAGCACCATAGCGTAGGCCCCGGCTTGCGCTTGGCTGTTTGAAATGTTCAATACCTGCAGTTCAACTTTCTTTTTATTCATTCTGTCATTCCACTACTTTACCGGTCTCCTTTTCCGTTGTATGTTTGTAACGGAATACGATTCCGAATAATATTCCAATAACTAATGCATAACCAGCGAATATGAGCCATACAGGTGTCCACTCACGACTTATCAGACCACCGCCGGGTGCATATACAGAGAATGCGTCTACTACGGCGCCACTGGCATATCCGCCTATGATTGCTCCCAACCCGTTTGTCATCATAAAGAATAATCCCTGTGCGCTGGCGCGAATACTCGGATGAGCCTCCATTTCGGTGAACAATGAGCCCGAAACATTGAAAAAGTCAAAAGCCATGCCATATACAATCATGGATAGGATGAGCATCCATAAACCGCTGCCCGGATCGCCTAAACCGAATAATCCGAAACGGAATACCCAGGCGAACATACTGATAAGCATCACACGCTTGATTCCGAAATGTTTCAGGAAGAAAGGTATGGCGAGAATGAATAATGTTTCGCTCATTTGAGAAATGGATAGCAGAATGACAGAGTGTTTTACTCCGAAAGAATCTGCATATTGAGGAATTGAGGCAAAAGAGCTTAGGAATAGGTCTCCATAGGTATTTGTAATTTGCAGTGCTGCCCCCAACAGCATGGAGAACAAGAAGAAAATAGCCATTTTCTTCTGTTTGAAAAGTACCAGTGCGTCGAGTCCAAAAGCAGAGAGCATTGTTTTTCCTTCGCTGCGGGCAGGCGGACAGGCGGGCAGGGAGAAAGCGTAAAGTCCTAAGACTATGGCCGAAATGGCTGCTACGTAGAGTTGTGCAGGCCCTGTCTTAAATCCGGTAAGGTCCACTGCCCACATGGCGCAGATAAAACCTACGGTTCCCCATACCCGTATGGGAGGAAAGTCTTTTATTAAGTCCAGCTTGTACTGTTCCAGTGCATTGTATGAAACCGTATTGGCCAAGGACAGTGTGGGCATATACACGAGCATGTTGAGCAGCATTGCCCAATACATATTGCTGTATGTGGTGGCAGTGGATGCATAAATCAGAGCACCGGCACCGATGAGATGAAGCGTGCCGTACAGACGTTCGGCATTTATCCATTTGTCGGCGATAATTCCCATGAGTCCGGGCATGATAAGCGAAGCGATACCCATAGTTGCAAAGATTGCGCCGATTTGACCGCCTTCAAAGTGTAATGTGCCGCCCATATAGCCGCCTAACGAGATGAGCCATGCTCCCCAAATAAAGAATTGAAGAAACTGCATAGCTGTGAGTCGGAATTTAATGCTCATAATATTAGCCTTATTTGAATTTTGTGAATTTATGATTAGGTGCAAATGTACGACGCAGCGGGCAGAAAAACAAGAAGTGTATATAAAAAAAGAAGGCTATCTATCCCAGACAGCCAATCTTTGTTAACCTTAAATCTAATACCATGAAAAACACAGTGCAAAGATAAGCAGTTTTATGTTATATAACATAGTCTTTTGCTCGTTTTCTTCTATATATTAACATGTTTTAATTCTTTGCATGGCTTATTAGTGCAGCTTAGAATGATAAGTGGCGTTTGGATATGATGCGATTTTATGGTTGGATAATTATGTCTGCCGGCTGGGCTCTATACCGAGGATATCTCAGTCTCATACAGAGATACCCTCTGTATGGGACTGAGGTATCCCTGTTTATTCTACGTATAAGACAAGTCCTTTCAGGTATTCACCTTCAGGGTGATAGATGCTTACGGGGTGGTCGGCAGGCTGTGTCAACTGATGCAGGATGCGCACACTGCGTCCGGACATGGCGGCGGCTGTGAATACGGCTGTACGGAAGTTTTCTTTGCTGACGGCTTGCGAGCAGGAGAAAGTGAAGAGTATGCCGCCCGGTTTGATCTTCTCGAAAGCCTTGACATTGAGTTTTCGGTAGCCTTGCAGGGCGTTACGCAATGCGTCGCGGTGCTTGGCAAATGCCGGCGGGTCCAAAATGATGAGGTCGTATTGGTCACCCATGCGGTCGAGATACTTGAAGGCATCCTCTGCATAGGCTGCATGACGGCTGTCACCGGGAAAGTTCAGCTCTATGTTCTTGTTTGTCAAATCAATGGCTTTTGCAGAGCTGTCTACGGAGTGCACCAGGTTGGCATTGCCACGCATGGCGTAGACCGAAAAGCCACCGGTGTAGCAGAACATGTTCAGTACATTGCGCCCATTGGCATAGCGTTCCAACAGTGAACGGTTTTCGCGTTGGTCCACAAAGAAGCCGGTCTTTTGGCCTTTCAGCCAGTCGATATGGAATTTCAAGCCGTATTCCATGGCGACATTGTCTGTACTTCCACCTTTCAGAAAGCCGTTTTCCGGATAGAGATCGGCTTTGAAAGGGAGGGTCGTTTCGGATTTATAGTAGATGTTATCAATTTTATCTCCCATAACCTCGGTCAAGGCGTCGGCTATTGCCATACGGTCGAGGTGCATGCCGGCAGAGTGTGCCTGCATGACAGCAGTACGGGCGTAGATGTCAATCACAAGTCCCGGTAAGTTGTCGCCCTCGCCATGTACCAGGCGATAGGTGTTGTTAACAGGATTTTCGGCGATGCCGATGCTGCGCCGCATGTCATAGGCTATGCTGAGTTTGCGTTTCCAAAAGTCGGCGTCGATTGCTTCATCCTGATAGAAACTAAGCACACGAACGGCAATGCTGCCAATCTGGAAATGTCCTTTTGCTATGAATTCTTTTTTGGATGTATAGATTTCAACCACTTCTCCTTCCTCAGGTTCTCCGTCGAAATGTGCGATGGCGCCGGAAAACACCCAAGGGTGGAAACGTTTCAGTGATTCTTCTTTGCCGGGCTTTAGATATACTTTATACATAATTATAATTAAGATGTGGAAATGTTATAATGCGGTTGTACGGCAACTTTCATCGATTGCCATTTCAAAGTCACCGGTGCGTTTCAGCTCCTGCAGCCGGTTGTATATGTTGAGGCACGCCCACGCGTCGGTGGCAGCGTATTGTTGCTGGGACGGCGTCAGCATTTCGGCTTCCCAATTGGATAAGCGCTGGCTCTTGGATATTTTTTCGCCGAAGAGGATGGCATATATTTTTTGCAGGCTTCTGTCCTGGATACCGAATGTGCGGACATATTCTTGCAGTTCGACACAGGCGCGCTGTTCAAACGGGGCGCGCTTGTGCAGCATCATGAAGTCGTCGCGCAGGGAAAGCCCTACTTTTGTTATGCCGGGATTTTCAAGCAACATGATGATCGGAAGAGTCAAACCGGTGAGGTTCAGACGGAAAAGGAAACAGTGCTCTTCCGATGAAACCTGTAATAAGGCTACCTTGTGGGATTGCCCTTTGGTGAAGGACGGGCGCGTTTCACTGTCAATGCCCAGTATGGGACATTTTTTCAGGTAGGCCACAGCACGCTCCGCTTCCTGGGGGGTCTGTATGACGTGTATTTGTCCCGGGAAGAGTGCTTTCGGCATATCCTTCACTTCTTCTTTATCTATACTTCTTCTGATGATCATAGTTTAAAGTTTATTCGTCTTCCTCGTCTTGATTTTCTTCCTCGTCTTCCGGCTGGTTGTATTTCACGTCATGCAGGGCACGCAGGGTGTTTACTAACTTTTGTCCCCAGTACAGGGCGAAGTTCTCCCGGCAGACTGCGAGCGAGTCGTTCATTGTTTCATTAAGCCCCAGTTGGAATACGAAGATGAAGTCTCTGATGTCCTGATAGATGTCGGCTAAATCTTCGGAGATGTTTCTTGTAATGGGCTGGTCGCTGTATTTCATGTCCGATACGAATACATCCAGGTAGTCGTCCTTTTCGGCGAGTAGACCTGCCAGATTCATACGGAGTATCTCGTAGGTTTCTTCTGTCACAAATGTTTCGAGGGCTTCGTTGCCTATTGTCTCGCATTTGGGCAGCATGGACGCTTTGAGATAAAGCAGGGGAAGTATTTTTAAGGATGTATCGACGAATGTGGAACGTTTGATTGTTTCCGTCTGTTCCAAGAACTTACAGAACTCGGCGGCTACGGTTACAAATTCCACAACATTACGGTCGAATATCACTTGACTTTCTTTTTTCATATCTTCTTGATTTGGAACGCAAAGATAGTGCAAACCGAATGTAGAAGCAAATTTATTTGCATTTTGCTAAGGTGCTGCCTATTTTCGCAGAGCAAAGGTACGAAAAAGGTTTGAAAGCATTATCGCATAAGCTTTTTTTTGTTACTTTTGCGTCATTATACGGATATTAGTGGAATACATTTTATGGTCAAGAAAAATACAACCAAAGATACAGAGAGTTCTATTTCTTTCTTAGGAAAAGCAGTAGCCGTTTTAAAGAATGAGACTGTTCATTTTGTGGTCGGTTTGATATTGGTAATCTTTTCGGTTTACCTGTTGCTGGCTTTTTCGTCGTTCTTTTTTACAGGGGCGGCCGACCAAAGTATTATAGACTCCGGTAATGCGCAGGACTTGATTTCCACACATAACGGTGTGAAGAACTATGCAGGTTCGCGTGGAGCGCAGCTTGCCAGCTACCTGATAAACGACTGTTTCGGCATATCATCCTTTTTCATTCTGGTGTTCCTGGCGGTGGCTGGACTGAAGCTGATGCGTGTCCGCGTGGTGCGCTTATGGAAGTGGTTTATCGGATGTTCGTTGCTGTTGATTTGGTTCTCGGTGTTCTTTGGCTTCGTGTTCGTTGACCAATATAAGGACTCTTTCCTTTATTTGGGCGGTATGCATGGATATAATGTCAGCAATTGGCTGGTGTCTCAGGTGGGGGTGCCGGGGGTGTGGATGATATTGCTGGTTACTGCCATTTGCTTCCTCATTTATTTGAGTGCACGTACGGTTATCTGGCTGCGTAACTTGTTTAGCCTTAGTTTTTTGAAACGTAAGGAGAAAAAGGAGGAAGAGTCAGGTGAAACACCGGAGGAGTTTACGGACTCTTGGACGGTGAGAGGGAAGAAAAAGCCTGCGGAGCCCGAAGAGCTTTCTGGTGTAGAGCAGGAAGAGTTCTCCGGGCACTTGGAAGAAGCCGGTGAAGAAGATAACGAAGAAGATGCCCATGAAATAATGCTCGACTTGGGAGGTGCGCCAAAGAATAAAGCTGCGGCTGCCAAAGAGGGTGAAGTGCCCATGACGATTGAAGCTTCGTCGCCCGATGTCGCTTCTGCTGCTCCCGCATCGGGACAACAGGAGGGGAATGAGCCTACTTTTGAAGTGGAGACGGTGGAAGATGAAGAATATCATGGTCCTGAAATAGAACCGTATAACCCTTGTCTTGACTTGGAGAACTACCATTATCCTACAATTGACCTGATGAAGCATTATGACAATGCCGAACCCACGATTGATATGGCGGAGCAAAACGCCAATAAAGATAAGATTATCAATACACTGCGAAGCTTTGGCATTGAAATCAGTACTATCAAGGCTACGGTTGGCCCTACGGTGACACTCTATGAGATAACGCCGGAACAAGGCGTCCGTATTTCTAAGATACGAGGTTTGGAGGATGATATTGCATTGAGCTTGTCTGCACTGGGCATCCGTATCATTGCTCCGATACCTGGAAAGGGAACAATCGGTATTGAGGTTCCTAACTCCAATCCGAAGATTGTTTCCGGTCAGAGCATCATTGGCAGCAAGAAGTTTCAGGAGTCTACGTATGATCTGCCTATTGCATTGGGCAAGACCATTACCAATGAAGTCTTTATGGTGGATCTGTGCAAGATGCCTCATGTGCTTGTAGCCGGTGCTACCGGTCAGGGTAAGTCTGTCGGGTTGAATGCTATTATTACCTCTTTGTTGTATAAGAAGCATCCGGCGGAATTGAAGTTTGTATTGGTAGACCCGAAGAAAGTGGAATTCAGTATCTATTCAGTTATCGAACACCATTTCCTTGCCAAGCTTCCCGACGGTGAGGATGCCATTATAACGGACGTAACGAAGGTTGTCCAAACCCTGAATTCTATCTGTGTTGAGATGGATACCCGCTACGACTTGTTGAAGGCTGCACACGTGCGTAATATAAAGGAATATAACGAGAAGTTTATCAATCGCCGTCTGAATCCGGAAAAGGGACATAAGTTCATGCCGTATATCGTGGTGGTAATTGATGAGTTCGGTGATTTGATTATGACCGCCGGTAAAGATGTGGAATTGCCTATTGCGCGTATCGCCCAGTTGGCACGCGCCGTAGGTATACACATGATTATCGCTACGCAGCGTCCTACGACGAATATCATTACAGGTACGATCAAAGCCAACTTTCCGGCGCGTATCGCTTTTCGCGTATCGGCGATGGTGGATTCTCGTACTATCCTTGACAGGCCGGGAGCCAATCAACTCATTGGTCGCGGTGATATGCTGTTCTTGCAGGGAGCTGATCCTGTTCGTGTGCAGTGCGCATTTATCGACACGCCGGAGGTTGCAGAGATTACAAAGTTCATAGCCCGCCAGCAAGGCTATCCTACGGCTTTCTATCTGCCTGAATACGTAGACGAGAACGCAGGCGGCGATTTGGGGGATGTGGACATGGGCCGTCTTGACCCGTTGTTTGAAGATGCCGCCCAGCTGATTGTTTATCAGCAGCAGGGTTCCACTTCGCTCATCCAGCGTAAGTTTGCCATCGGGTATAATCGTGCGGGGCGCATAATGGATCAGTTGGAGAAAGCCGGGATAGTAGGCCCGGCACAAGGCAGTAAAGCGCGTGAGGTATTCTGTACGGACATAACGGACTTGGAGGCGCGTTTGAACAATTTGTAATAAACCACTGTTTAAATTATATGAAAATCAAAAGTCTTTTGTTTATTCTTGGGATGCTCTGTCTGGCTTTGCCGATGGTAGCGCAAGAACCGGATGCCAAAGATATACTTGACCGTACGGCGGATGCTTTTCGTAGGGAGGGAGGAGTGAAAATAGGATTCTCTGTTCGCGCGCCTGAGGGCAATTCAAACGGAACCATTTGCTTGAAAGGCGATAAATTCCTATTGGAAACGGAAGGCATGAAAACGTGGTTTGACGGACGTACGCAATGGAGTTATCTCGCTTCCAGTGATGAGATCAATGTTTCCGAACCTACGCCGGAGGAATTGCAGAGTATCAATCCTTATTCATGGTTATCTCTCTACAATCAGGATTATAAGCTGAAGGTTGCCAAAATTGGCAATGCTTCGGACAATACAACCTATAAAGTGGTAATGACAGCCACCAAGCGAAGTCAGGACATTCAGTGTCTTATCTTGTATATAGAGAAAGGCTCTTTCCGCCCGTTGAGGCTTAGTATGGTTCAGAGAGGGAGCAAAGATGCGGTGGTAGTGTTCATAAATTCCTATCAAACGGGAAAGAGTTACGATGACAGCCTGTTTGTGTTTGATAAGAGAGCTTTCCCTACGGCTGAGATAATTGATTTAAGATGATAAATGTAATTAATAATAAAGAGTATAATATGGAAGCAGAAAAAGTAAAGTGTTTGATCATAGGTTCCGGTCCTGCCGGATATACAGCTGCTATTTATGCAGCGCGCGCCAATCTTTCTCCGGTGCTTTATGAGGGGTTGCAACCCGGTGGGCAGTTGACTACCACTACCGATATAGAGAATTTCCCCGGTTATCCGGAAGGCATCAGCGGCACGCAGATGATGGACGATTTGCGCAGGCAGGCCGAGCGTTTCGGCACAGACTTGCGTTACGGTGTGGCTACGGCTGCTGATTTGAGCCGTTCTCCGTATAAGATAACCATTGATGAGGAAAAGGTTATCGAGGCGCAAACCATTATTATTGCAACCGGAGCTGCTGCCAAATACTTGGGACTGGAAGATGAGAAGAAGTATGCCGGTATGGGTGTTAGCGCTTGTGCCACCTGCGACGGTTTCTTTTATCGTAAGAAGGTCGTAGCGGTAGTTGGCGGAGGTGATACGGCTTGTGAGGAAGCCTCTTATCTGGCTGGTCTGGCAAGTAAAGTGTATTTGATTGTACGTAAACCATTCTTGCGTGCTTCCAAGATCATGCAGGAACGGGTGATGAAGGATGAGAAAATCGAAGTGCTGTTTGAACATAATGCGGTAGGGCTGTATGGGGATAACGGCGTGGAAGGCGTGCACTTGGTGAAACGTATGGGCGAATCGGATGAACAGCGTTATGATTTGGCAATCGACGGTTTCTTCCTGGCTATCGGTCATAAGCCTAATTCTGATATTTTCAAGCCTTATGTCGATACGGATGAAACAGGCTATATTCTGACAGAACCGGGCACTCCCCGTACAAAAGTCCCCGGGGTGTTTGCAGCGGGAGATGTTGCCGATCCTCATTATCGTCAGGCCATCACAGCAGCGGCTACGGGATGTATGGCAGCAATTGAAGCAGAAAGATTCTTGCTGAATTGAGAATAAAAAAAAAGAAGGCTGCGCGGCATTCGTTATATAACACTTATGCCGCGCAGCCTTCTTTTTTATTCTCAATTTAATAACTTCTTATCCTATTTTGCTTATTTTCTTTAGCTTTTCCTCATCAATAATTTTAATCTTCCTTCCGTCAATGGTAATCAGGCGTTCCGTCGCAAACTGCGAAAGGGTGCGGATGGCATTGGATGTCGTCATGTTGGAAAGGTTCGCCAAGTCCTCACGAGACAGGTAAATACTTAATGTGGAGCCATCCTCTTCCAGGCCATAGCTTTCTTTGAGAAAAATGAGAGATTCTGCCAGTCGGCCGCGGATATGTTTTTGGGTGAGGTTTACAGTCCGTTCATCGGCAATGCCGAGGTCTATGGATAACTGTCTGATGAAGAACATCGCCAGTTCGTTGTTTTGCGACAACAGTGTCATGACGGCGGTCATCGGTATCAGGCAGACCAATGAGGGCTCGAATGCGCAAGCCGCTGTTACATAATCCGCTTTTGCGAAGTAGGGACGGTATCCGAAGTATTCGGTCGGTTTAATCATACGGATGATTTGGCTTCTTCCGCCTACACCATCTTTGTATATTTTGACTTTTCCGTTCAGCAGGCACATCAGGTTAGTGGGTGTCTCGCCTTCACAGTGAATAATCTCGTTCTTCTTGTAATTCTGAAGCGTAAAATGGTTAGCGAGAAACTCTCGCTGTTCTTCATTCAGGGGTGACCATATATCAGGGATCAACTCCGGAACATTAATATCGGATAAGTTTATTTTTACCATAAATGCTGCAAAACTGTGTTGTACAGCACAAATGTAAAAAGAAAAAATTAAAAATGATACATTTGTGTCAAAAAAATGCAGGAAAGTGGCGGGCGGTAAGATAATGGAAGTTTATTTCATCGTAGGCCAATACAAAGTCTCACAGGGTTTTCTTCTTTATCATTTGGGGGCAGACGAGCATAGGTGCATTACCTATGCGTAAGAATACCTATTATATATGAAAAGCAATAGGCTCTGCTCTTTTGTCTAAAGAAGACTCTGTGAGATCCTGTGTATTATATGGAGAAAACTACCCCATTATTTGGTGAACAACAGTTCCCTATACTTCGGCAACGGCCATATCTCATCATCTATTTCCATCTCAAGATTATCGATATGCTCGCGAATACTTTCCAGATAGGGGCGCACTGTTTCTTCATACGCAAAGGCTTTGTCCTTGTAATTATCCATATGGTTGGCAACCTTGCGGGCTTCCGTCATTTCACGTACCTGCATTTTGATAGCCGTTACGCGGTGGGATATTTCGCGTATGAGTTCCTTGCGGTCGGCACTGAGCACTTCATACTCTTCCGGTGGGAAGATTTCCCGTAGTCCCCGCAAATTCTCCAGTAAGCGGTTCTGATAAATAACGGCAGTCGGGACAATGTGGTTAATGGCGAGATCACCTAAAACGCGGCTTTCAATCTGTACCTTCATTGTGTATTTCTCCAACTCTACTTCGAGGCGGCAGGCCAATTCTGTTTCGTTGAAAATACGTTCTCCGATGAGTACCGAACGGGCCTGGTTGTCCATGTAGCGCATCAAGGCTTGCGGCACATGACAGATGTTTGTCAGTCCGCGGCTGGCAGCTTCTTGTTTCCATTGCTCTGAATATCCGTCTCCTTCAAAACGGATAGGTTCGGAAGCGATGATTGTTTCCTTTAGTATGCGGAAGATTGCCTCATCCTTGCCGACGCCTTCTTCCATGAGCTTTTCGATGGAAACTTTGAATTCGTTCAGTTGGCTTGCCATTGCAGCGTTGATGGCAATCATGGCTGCGGCACAGTTTGCGGATGAGCCGGCGGCGCGGAATTCGAAACGGTTACCGGTGAAGGCAAAGGGGGACGTTCGGTTGCGGTCCGTCGTATCTAATAGAATTTCGGGAATACGTCCGATGCCCAGTTTCAGAGTTGTCTTTTCTTCGGCGGTCATTTTGCTGTTGCTCACCTGGCGGGCTATCTCGTCGAGAATGGAGGATAGCTGCTTTCCCAGGAATATGGACAATATGGCAGGGGGGGCTTCATTGGCTCCCAGTCGGTAACTGTTTCCTGCGCTTGCAATGGATGCGCGGAGTAGGTCCTGATTTTTATATACCATCATCAGCACATTTACGAGGAAAGTAAGGAATAACATATTACCTTTCGGATTTTTCCCCGGAGCAAAAAGATTTATCCCCGTATCAGTGCAGAGCGACCAGTTGTTATGTTTGCCCGAACCGTTCACGCCGCTGTATGGCTTCTCGTGCAACAATACGGCAAAGTTGTGTTTGCGGGCGATACGTTTCATCAGGTCCATTACCAATTGGTTGTGGTCGTTGGCAAGGTTGGCGTTTTCAAATATGGGGGCCAGCTCAAACTGGTTGGGAGCCACTTCGTTATGACGTGTCTTGACGGGAATACCCAGCTTGTGACATTCTATTTCCAGTTCTTTCATAAAAGCCGTAACGCGGGGCGGAATAGAGCCGAAATAGTGGTCCTCCAGTTGCTGGTCTTTGGCGGAGGAGTGTCCCATTAGCGTGCGTCCTGTCAGGCATAAGTCAGGGCGTGCGTTGTAGAGCGCGGAGTCTACAAGGAAATATTCCTGTTCCCAGCCTAAGTTGGTATATACGCGTGTTATGTTCTTGTCGAAGAGTTGGCACACATCTGTTGCTGCCTTGTCCACTGCTGCAAGTGCTTTGAGTAAAGGTGTTTTGTAGTCCAGCGCTTCACCTGTGTAAGAAATGAAGATTGTCGGAATACACAAGGTGGTCTCTACGACGAAAGCCGGTGAGGAGACGTCCCATGCTGTATATCCGCGTGCTTCGAATGTGTTGCGGATACCGCCGTTTGGGAAAGAAGATGCGTCCGGTTCTTGTTGGATGAGCAATTTCCCGGAAAAGCGTTCGATGACATCCCCGTCTTCGCCGAATTCGATGAAGCCGTCGTGTTTTTCGGCTGTGCCGTCCGTCAGAGGTTGGAACCAGTGCGTGTAGTGGGTGACATTCAGGGATTTTGCCCAGCTTTTCATGCCGTTTGCTATTAAATCGGCCATTTCCCGGCTAATGGGAGTGCCTTTTTCAATAGCGTCTGTTACAGCCTTATAGGCTTCTTTCGGCAGGTATTCCTGCATCTTTTTGCGGTCGAAAACATGGCTGCCGTAATAATCGGACAACTTGTTTGAAGGGGTGATAACTTCAAGAGGACGACGGTTGGCGAGCTCTTGCAAAGCAAAAAATCTCATTTTTGACATATTTGTCTCTTCTTTTATTGGTTGCTGGGCGCAAAATTATATGTTTTTTCTGAATTACCCCCTATTTTTTAGGGGGTAATCTTGGAGTTTTATATGTTTTTTGCTGATATACCCCCTCAAAAGTAGGGGCTGATTGCTAAAATGTGCATTTTGTGCTCTCCTTCGCTTTCGGAAAATGAAAAAAGATTTTAGGTGGAAGTTATTACTTTTTTTCTATATTTGCTCCCACGTAAGAAGATATCGCGGTTGAAACATCTAATATGCATATGGATAGGAGTCTGTCTCTTGTGTGCAGGTTTGCAGAAGGCGGGTGCTACGGCTGTTCCTCAATCGTATGCGGAACAGAGGGCTTATGCAGATTCCATTATGGACAGGGTTATCTTCTTTGCTCCTTTTTATGAGCGTATTGTCGATGAATATAAGGCGGAGCTCTATATAAAAGGGTGGGCGAATATCCGGAAGAAGAATCACCTGCTTCGTTTTATCCCTTCCATGTTCCGTATCAAGAAAGGGGTGCGGGAGTATATGATGGAAACATATAGTGAGCTGCACTACACTGCCCCCGACATTTACGACCAGAAAGTGAAAGCAAGCGTAGGTACCACCTCTGAACTATGGGAGTTGGACGGCCGCTTGCTCGAATACTTCCACATCAACATCTATTCTTCCACCTTATTGTACGACAAACTTCTCTCCCCACTGGCCGCCAATGCGAAAAAGTACTATACCTATTATATAGATTCCATAATGGGCGAGGCGCACAATCGCGAATTCCGTATCCGGTTTATGCCGAAGAGCAAGAGTTTCCAACTTGTAGGCGGTTATATGATTGTGAGCGACAATGTGTGGAGCGTACGTGAAATACGCTTTTCCGGGCGTTCCGAGATGCTCCGTTTTAATAATCAGGTGAGAATGGGACAGGTGGGAAGCAAGGATGAGTTTCTGCCCGTACATTTTAATGTGGATGCGACTTTCCGTTTGCTTGGCAATGTGATAGACGGTAGCTATACGGCAGTGCTTGACTATAAAGATATTCATCAGAAAGATCCGGCAGCCGCAGCCGGACGGAACAGGCTCAAGAGTAAATATGACTTGTCCGACTCCTATACACTGCTGACGGATACCAACGCTTACCAGCGTGATACGGCTTACTTCAATACTTTGCGCCCCATCCCGCTGACACCGCATGAACAGACTTTGTATGAAGATTTCTTTTTGCGTCGCGACACGCTTCTATATAAGAAAAAGCCGAAAAACAAAAGGCTGGAGTTTTGGGGACAGATAGGCGATGCGCTGGTAAGCAGGTACACAGTGGACTTTGCTAAAATGGGAAGTGTGCGTTGCTCGCCTCTTATCAATCCTTTGTTGCTGAGTTACAGTGGAAGCAACGGCTTCTCCTATCGTCAGGAGTTTAAGTATAACCGTCTGTTTACGGGCGACCGCCTGCTACGCGTCGTCCCTAAGCTGGGTTATAATTTCAAACGGAAGGAGTTTTATTGGTCGATCAATTCCGATTTCGATTATTGGCCCCGCAAGCGTGCCGCCTTGCATGTCAGTGTGGGTAATGGTAACCGTATTTACAGTAGTGATGTGCTGGAGGATTTGAAAGCCATCCCCGACAGCATCTTTGATTTTGACCAGATACATTTGGATTATTTCAAGGACTTGTATTTGCATATACGCCATAGTTGGGAGGTTGTTAATGGGCTTACTTTGGATGTAGGTCTCTCCTTGCACAGGCGTACGGAGGTGGAACGTTCCAAGTTTGTGCTGGTATATCCGGATGGACCAAGTGTCATGTCGACAGCCATGCCGCCGCTTTATCCGGGGTTCGATCCTTCGGTGCTGAAGAAGTTTCGCCATAGTTATAATAGTTTTGCTCCGCGTGTGCGTGTGACATGGACGCCCGGACAATATTACTATATGAGTGGTGACCGCAAAATCAATCTCTATTCCAAATATCCCACCGTATCGGTGGACTGGGAGCGCGGTCTCAGTGGAATTATGCACAGCACCGGAAAGTATGAGCGCATTGAAGTGGACTTCCAGCATAATATCCCGCTGGGATTGATGCGCGATATTTATTACCGTTTAGGTTGGGGAGCTTTTACGAACCAGAAGGAACTCTATTTTGTGGACTTTGCCAATCTGGCGCGTTCCAATCTTCCTGTCGGGTGGAATGATGAAATCGGAGGAGTGTTCCAGTTGCTCGACGGACGTTGGTACAACTCTTCGCGCGAATATGTCCGCGGACATTTTACGTATGAAGCTCCTTTTCTGCTGCTTCGTCATCTGAAAAAGTATACCCAATACGTGCTGAATGAGCGTCTGTATCTGAATGCGTTGGTTGTTCCTCACTTGAATCCTTATCTTGAAGTGGGCTATGGCATTGGTACGCATGTTTTCGACTTTGGCGTTTTTGCAAGCTTTGCCAACTGGAAGTATCAGGAGATGGGAGTCAAGTTTACGTTCGAGCTCTTCAATCGGTGAGCCGGAATAGGGAATTATAGGAATTTATGCTTTATCTTTGCCAATAAATTTTTCGATTATGGGAATTGTAATAGGTATAGATGTCGGTGGAAGTACCACTAAAATCGTAGGAATCAATAAAGGGCAGATACAGTCACCGATGTTTATTACGGCGACCGATCCGGTTACGTCTTTGTTTGGAGCGTTCGGCAAATACATTTATGATAATGGAATTCAGTTGTCCGATGTGGAACAGGTGATGCTGACCGGTGTAGGCAGCGCGTTTGTAGACAGTCCGCTTTACGGACTTCCCACCCGTAAGACCGACGAATTCATAGCCAACGGGCTGGGGGCTCGCCATGCTACGGACATCGACCAGCTGATAGTTGTCAGCATGGGGACGGGGACGTCTTTTGTGAAAATCAGCGGAGATGAAATTCAGCATATCGGTGGTATGGGCATCGGTGGAGGTACGTTGCAGGGACTTTCACGTCTGCTGCTCAAGACACACGATATCCACCGGGTGGCTGATTTGGCTGCAAAAGGCGATGTAACCCGCGTAAATCTGCAGATCGGTGATATCTGTAACAACGCATTACCCGACTTGCCGGTATCTGCCACCGCTTCCTTGTTCGGAAAGGCGGACAGCAATGCCTCTCAGGAAGATATAGCTTGCGGCATCATTTATACCGTACTCCAGACCATAGGCGGAGCGGCTGTGCTTTCCGCACTGAACAGTCCGGTGAGGGATTTCGTGCTGATAGGCAATCTCACTCAGTTGCCGCAATGCCGGGAAGTGTTCCCGAAAATGGAAAGCATTTATCATGTGCGCTTTCACATTCCACCTTATGCAGAATATCGTACGGCTATCGGGGCAGCTTTGGCATACGTCAGAGAGAACTCATGATGTGTAATGGGGGATTTCTGCTATATAATAAGGTGAAAACTTTAGAAATCAGACCTGAATACCGGATATTTTCAGAGAGAACTTTTTGTCATTCAAGAAAATACTTCTATCTTTGCGCCCGATTTAAATATGAGTCAACATAAAGTCTCACTTAATTAACGAGTTAAACAATTTATTTATTAATGGAAAATTTAAAAAATGTTGCTCCCATTGAAGACTTCAACTGGGATGCTTACGAGAACGGTGAAACCGTAACAAACGCAAGTCACGAAGACTTGGAGAAGGCGTATGACAACACGCTGAACAAAGTTAACGACCGCGAGGTAGTTGACGGAACCGTAATTGCAATGAACAAGCGTGAAGTAGTTGTGAACATCGGTTACAAATCAGACGGTATCATTCCTTTGAATGAATTCCGTTACAATCCCGATCTGAAAGTAGGTGATACTGTAGAAGTATACATCGAAAATCAGGAAGACAAAAAAGGACAGTTGGTTCTGTCTCACCGCAAAGCTCGTGCTACCCGTTCTTGGGATCGCGTTAACGCTGCTTTGGAAAATGAAGAAATTATCAAGGGTTACATCAAGTGCCGCACTAAGGGTGGTATGATCGTTGACGTATTCGGTATCGAAGCATTCTTGCCGGGTTCTCAGATCGACGTTAAGCCTATCCGCGACTACGATGTATTCGTTGGCAAAACTATGGAATTCAAGGTTGTTAAGATCAATCAGGAATTCAAGAATGTCGTTGTATCTCACAAGGCTCTTATCGAAGCTGAACTGGAACAACAGAAGAAAGAAATCATCGGTAAACTCGAAAAAGGACAAGTCCTCGAAGGTACCGTTAAGAATATCACTTCCTATGGTGTATTTATCGACCTGGGCGGCGTAGACGGTTTGATTCACATCACAGACCTTTCTTGGGGCCGCGTCAGCGATCCGAAAGAAGTGGTTGAGCTCGACCAGAAACTCAACGTCGTTATCCTTGATTTCGACGATGAGAAGAAGCGTATCGCTCTCGGCTTGAAACAACTCACTCCGCATCCTTGGGACGCTCTCGATCCTAACTTGAAGGTAGGCGACCACGTGAAGGGTAAAGTTGTCGTTATGGCTGACTACGGTGCATTCATCGAAATCGCTCCGGGTGTTGAAGGTTTGATCCACGTATCTGAAATGTCTTGGTCACAGCACTTGCGTTCTGCACAAGACTTCATGAAGGTAGGTGACGAAGTTGAAGCAGTAGTTCTGACTTTGGACCGCGAAGAACGTAAGATGTCTCTCGGTATCAAGCAACTGAAAGCTGATCCTTGGGAAACTATCGAAGAGAAATATCCTATCGGTTCTAAGCACACAGCTAAGGTTCGCAACTTCACTAACTTCGGTGTATTCGTAGAAATCGAAGAAGGTGTTGACGGTTTGATCCACATCTCTGACCTGTCTTGGACTAAGAAGGTTAAACATCCTTCCGAATTCACTCAGATCGGTGCGGATATTGATGTACAGGTGTTGGAGATCGACAAAGAAAACCGTCGCTTGAGCCTCGGTCACAAGCAACTCGAAGAAAACCCCTGGGATGTATTCGAAACTGTATTCACAGTAGGTTCAGTACACGAAGGTACTATCATCGAAATGCTGGATAAGGGTGCAGTAGTTGCTCTGCCTTATGGTGTAGAAGGTTTCGCTACTCCGAAACACCTCGTTAAGGAAGACGGCTCACAAGCTCAGTTGGACGAGAAACTCGAATTCAAAGTTATCGAGTTCAATAAGGACGCTAAGCGCATCATCCTGTCTCACAGCCGTATCTTCGAAGATGTAGCTAAGGCAGAAGAAAGAGCAGAAAAGAAAGCTGCCAAGAAGTCTACCGGTAAGAGAGAAGAAGCTTCTGCTTCAATCCAAAACCAGGCTGCTTCTACTACTTTGGGCGACATCGACGCTTTGGCTGCTTTGAAAGAGCAGATGGAAGCCGGAAAGAAGTAATTGCTTCTCTATATAAATAAGGTAAGGGTGCTTGTGGCAAACACAAGTACCCTTTCTTTTTTGGAGGAGGAGTACAGGGGAGGGATTAACTCCATATCTCAACAAAAAATCGTAAAATCTATATATTCTGTGATGAATACCCTTATCTTTGCATCATCATGGAGAAATTCGAACTACATATTCTCGGCTCCGGTTCGGCATTGCCTACCACCCGCCATTTTCCTACTTCGCAGGTAGTGAACTTACGTGACAAACTTTTTATGATAGACTGTGGAGAAGGCGCACAGTTGCAATTCCGCAAGTCACGTCTCAAGTTCTCGCGTCTGAACCGTATCTTCATCTCCCACTTGCATGGCGACCACTGCTTCGGGCTGCCGGGACTGATATCCACACTTAATCTCTTGGGGCGTACAGCCGACCTGCATATCCACTCTCCCAAAGGTTTGGAAGAACTTCTTACGCCGATGCTTGCATTCTTCAATCATCAGATGACCTATAAAATTTTCTTCCACGCGTTCGAGACGAAAGAAGCCGCTTTGATTTATGAAGACCGTTCGCTTACGGTGACAACCATTCCTTTGCGGCATCGCATGCCTTGCTGCGGTTTTCTGTTTGCCGAGAAGCCGCGCCCCAATCATATCCTGCGCGACATGATAGACTTCTATCAAGTGCCGGTGTACGAGCTGAACCGCATCAAGAACGGTGCGGATTACGTTACGCCGGAAGGAGAGGTGATACCCAATGCCCGTCTCACCCGTCCCTCGGCTGCTCCACGCCGTTATGCCTATTGTTCGGATACGATTTATCTTCCCTCCATAACGGAACAGATAAAAGGAGTCGATCTGCTTTTCCATGAGGCCACTTTTGCCGAAGATGCCGCCCCGCGTGCCAAAGAGACGTTCCATACCACCGCTTCGCAAGCCGCACAAATAGCCCGCGATGCGGAGGTGAAGAAGCTACTGATAGGTCATTTTTCAGCCCGTTACGATGACGAACAGGTGCTGCTGGAAGAGGCGCGTCCGGTTTTTCCGAATACACAGCTTGCCAAAGAAACGCTTTGCATATCGGTGTGAATTAAACTTTTACTATCTTTGTCGGTGTAAAGCTATAAATGTGAATAGAATATATGAATCCTTCTTATAATGAACGTGAAGTGCTGGCACTTCTTCAGGAGGAAAGTACGCAGAAGCAGGGATTTGAGATGATTGTGGCGCAATACAGCGAGCAGTTATACTGGCAAATCCGGCGTATGGTGCTTTCGCATGAAGATGCTAACGACTTGCTTCAGAACACCTTTATCAAGGCATGGATCAATATCGATTATTTCCGGGCGGAGGCGAGGCTCTCCACGTGGCTCTATCGTATTGCGCTGAACGAGTGCCTCACTTTTCTGAATAAACAGCGGGCGGTCAACACCGTTTCATTGGACGATCCCGAAGCCGATTCCCTTCAGAGGCTGGAGAGCGATCCTTACTTTTCGGGCGACAAGGCTCAGATGGCTTTACAGAAAGCGTTGCTCACCTTGCCCGAAAAGCAACGTATGGTGTTCAACCTGAAGTACTACCAGGAGATGAAATACGAGCAGATGTCCGAGATCTTCGGTACTTCCGTAGGCGCTTTGAAAGCATCCTATCATCATGCGGTGAAAAAAATAGAGAAGATATTAGGAGAAGATGATTAAACCTTTAACGTGAAAAAAAGTCTAACCAAACAGAGAGGAGAAGAGCTTATGAAAGAAGAAGATTACATGCTCAAAAAGATTGGGACGGAAAATGCTTTTCATGTTCCCGAAGGATACTTTGAGAATCTCACTTCGGAGATTATGAACCGGCTTCCCGAAAAAGAGAAACCTGCTTCCGAGAAGAAAGAGGTTACAATGTGGGAAAGAGCAAAGCCTTGGGTATATATGGCGGCCATGTTTGTAGGTGCGGCATTGATTATCCGCGTAGCTTCCTCCAACCATGCTCCGGCTGCATCAGACTGTATGGCTGCCGATGAAACCGAGGTAGAAATGGAATACATCGACATGGCAGTGGACAACACTATGCTTGACGACTACTCATTATACGTCTATTTGGCCGATTCTGATGCAGAATGAGGCTGCAATAACTTTAACCGATTGAAGAAGAAATGAAAAAGCTGATTGTTTTACTAATTATGATGTGCGGTTTCGCACCGGTGCTTTGGGCTGCGGACGGATGCCAGCAGCATTTGTCTCCCACAGAGTTTCGTGCCAAACAGCAAGCATATATTACAGAGAAAGCCGGATTGACCAAGGAAGAGGCGGCTAAGTTTTTCCCCCTTTACTTTGAATTGCAGGACAAGAAGAAAGAGCAGAACGATAAGGCGTGGAACTTGATCCGTCAGGGAAAAGACGAAAAGACCACTGAAGCCCAATATGATGCGATTATGGAAGGCGTGTATGATGCACGTATCGCTTCCGACCGTTTGGATAAGACTTATTTCGTTAGGTTCAAGAAGATATTGTCTGCCAAGAAACTATATCTGGTGCAGAAAGCCGAGATGCGTTTTCACCGGGAGCTGCTGAAAGGGATGCGGCATAATGACAACAAAGGTAAGGCTCCGAAACGCCAACCGGACAAGAGATAAAAACACATCATCCGTTTGTACGAAACGGATGATGTGTTGAAGGCTGATAGATCATCTGTTTGACCCAAACGGATGATCTATTTTTTATTCTCCAATGCTTTGGCCTCTTCCCACAGTTTGTCCATCTCTTCCAGTGTCATATCGTGCAGGTTTTTGCCTTCCTTGATGCTGTGTGCCTCTACATAGTTGAAGCGGCGGATAAACTTCTGGTTAGTGTGTTCCAAGGCATTATCAGGATTTATTTTGTACAGGCGGGCGGCATTGATGAGGCTGAACATTACATCTCCAAATTCCTCTTCCGCTTTCTGCTTGTCCATGTGGGCCACCTCGTCCTGAAATTCCTGTATTTCCTCTTTCACTTTATCCCACACCTGTTCGCGTTCTTCCCAGTCGAAACCCACATTGCGGGCTTTGTCCTGAATGCGATATGCCTTGATGAGCGAGGGCAGGGCGGCGGGCACACCGCTTAGTACCGTTTTGTTGCCACCTTTTTCCTTGAGTTTCAGCTGTTCCCAGTTCTCGGATACTTGTCCGGCAGTCTCGGCTTTCACATCGCCGAATACGTGGGGATGACGGAAAATCAGCTTCTCGCAAAGGCGGTCGCATACATCCTTTATGTCAAAATCTCCGGTTTCCGAACCTATTTTGGCGTAGAAAGCCACATGAAGCAATACGTCTCCCAGTTCTTTGCAGATTTCCTGCTTGTCGTCGCGCATCAGGGCGTCACAAAGTTCATAAGTCTCTTCAATGGTGTTGGGACGCAGGCTTTCATTGGTCTGCTTCTTGTCCCAGGGACATTTCACCCGCAGTTCGTCGAGTATATCGAGGAAGCGGCCGAAAGCCTCCATTTGTTCTTTTCTTGTATGTTGCATGGATTACTGTTGGTTAATGACTGGTGCAAAGATACGATTTTTCTTCCACTCCTCATACGAAATCAGCAGACCTACTACCTCCGAATAATTTTTCCGTCCGCTTTCTATTTTGTTGCCTTTCAGGTATAAGTCGTATATCCGGTCCTGAATACTGCCGATTACGGGGTTGTATTTCTTCATCCAGTATTCGCTGTTTGTTTGCGCCAGTCTGATAATTTCGGGACGTATGCGCTGGAGGAGTTGTGCATATTCTTCTTCATTCATAAGTCTCCGGGCATTGCCCAGCACATGCGGCAATATGGAGAAATAGCCGCTGAAGCGAATCTCCTTCACCTGCGAACGGGTACATACCTGATAGGCGTAGAAGTTGGCTTCCGCTTCGCTGGTGATGCCCAGCAGGTGAGCAAGCTCGTGTGCGTAAGTGGCGGGGTATTGCGAAGGAAGCAAGTCGCCGTTCAGGGTGAATTCACAGAAGAAAGGCCCCATGCTGCCGGTGACGCCTACCATCGAAATCAAGGGGGTGAACAGCATTGTCTTTACGCGAGGTGATTGGTGAAAAGGGCGATGCACTCCTAACGAGTCACTGATTTGATTGTATGCTCGTACGCTTTCATGGCACGCCAACGTTTCATCGATGGATGTAATGTCTGTGTAAGAACCGTTCAGATTTTTGATGTAGCTGTCTACAAACTTCTGGAAGTTTTCGGGAGTGTACGCGATATAGGGGATGTGTGTCCGTTCGTAGAAGTTCTTTTGCGAGTAGTTCAATCCCCATGCCAGATAGAACCATACGTACACCCATAGAAGATACTTGGCGTCTGCAAGCAGAATGGACTTCCACCTCTGCTTGCGGATGTGGCGCGCATAGACAGGGTAAAGAAGCAGGCCGGCGATGCTTAGCGCAATGAACAAGTCGCCGATGGCAAATGGTACCAGTCGGGAGAAAGAGGAAAGTACCCGGGCAATAGCCGGATACACATATTGGGCATAAGCATTTCCCAAGCCGGGCACTATCTGTACACACCATACAAGCAGTAAAAAAAGTGCCAAAAGTAATGAATTGCTTTTGACCCTTATTCCTGATATGCCTATGTTATGCTTCATCTTACTTTTCCCTTATGTGCTTCGCCTGCCGCATGCTTTGGATTTTCAGTTTCATCTGTTGAAACCGGTGCGGCACTGCGTGCTTGTTCCGATAACTTCATATAAAATTATCATTTGTGAAGCAAAGGTATGTAATTCTTTTCATTGCTTTTGCCGTATAAAGCTATTAATTTATTAATTTTGCGCCCATTATAACAAAATATAGATTTTAGAAACATGGAATTAGCAAGTAAGTACAATCCCGCTGACGTAGAGGGAAAGTGGTACCAGTATTGGTTGGACCACAAATTATTCAGTTCTAAACCCGATGGTCGTGAGCCTTACACCATCGTCATTCCGCCCCCTAACGTCACCGGTGTGCTCCACATGGGACACATGCTTAATAATACCATTCAGGATATTCTTGTACGTCGCGCACGTATGGAAGGCAAGAACGCCTGCTGGGTTCCGGGTACGGACCACGCTTCCATTGCCACCGAAGCCAAGGTTGTGAACAAACTTGCCGCACAGGGTATCAAGAAAACGGATCTTACTCGTGATGAATTCCTGAAATACGCTTGGGAATGGACGGACGAACATGGCGGTATCATCCTGAAACAACTCCGCAAGCTGGGTGCTTCCTGCGACTGGGATCGTACTGCTTTTACCATGGACGAGAAGCGTAGCGAAAGCGTGCTCAAAGTATTTGTAGACCTCTACAATAAAGGCCTGATCTATCGTGGCGTACGCATGGTGAACTGGGATCCGAAGGCGCTCACCGCCCTCAGCGATGAAGAGGTTATCTACAAGGAAGAACATAGCAAACTGTATTATCTGAAATACTACGTTGCCGATGATGACATGTCCGGTGAGACGGGGGCCGAAGGTGAAGTGGTTCATCGTGATGCTTCCGGCAGGCGTTATGCCGTAGTGGCTACTACGCGTCCCGAAACAATCATGGGTGATACGGCGATGTGCATTAACCCCGCCGACCCGAAGAACCAATGGTTGAAGGGCAAGAAAGTGATTGTGCCGCTGGTGAACCGGGTTATCCCCGTTATACAGGACGATTATGTGGATGTAGAGTTCGGTACGGGCTGTCTGAAGGTAACTCCCGCGCACGACGTAAATGACTATATGCTGGGCGAGAAATACAACCTGCCTGCCATCGACATCTTCAATGACAACGGAACATTGAGCGAAGCTGCCGGACTCTATGTCGGTATGGACCGTTTTGATGTACGCGAGCAGATAGAAAAGGATTTGCAGCATGCCGGACTGTTGGAAAAGGTGGAGGCCTATACCAACAAGGTCGGCTTCTCCGAGCGTACCAATGTGGCAATCGAGCCGAAGCTCTCCATGCAGTGGTTCCTCAAGATGCAGCACTTTGCCGACATGGCTTTGCCGCCGGTGATGAACGATGACCTGAAATTCTACCCTGCCAAATACAAGAATACCTATAAGAACTGGCTGGAGAACATCAAGGACTGGTGCATCAGCCGCCAGTTGTGGTGGGGACACCGTATTCCTGCCTATTTCCTGCCGGAAGGTGGATATGTGGTGGCAGCCACTCCCGAAGAGGCATTGAAGCTGGCACAGGAGAAGACGGGAAATCCTGCTCTTAAAGCGGAAGATCTGCGTCAGGACGAGGACTGCCTCGACACATGGTTTTCTTCCTGGCTGTGGCCCATCTCTCTGTTCGACGGCATCCTGAATCCGGGCAACGAGGAAATCAACTATTATTATCCCACCAGCGACCTTGTGACCGGACCGGACATTATCTTCTTTTGGGTGGCGCGCATGATTATGGCGGGCTATGAATACGAAGGCAAGATGCCGTTCAAGAATGTTTACTTCACCGGTATCGTACGCGACAAACTGGGACGCAAGATGTCCAAGTCGCTCGGCAATTCACCCGACCCGCTGGATCTGATAGACCGTTACGGCGCCGACGGTGTGCGTATGGGTATGATGCTTTCGGCTCCCGCCGGCAACGACATCCTCTTTGACGATGCGCTTTGTGAACAGGGACGTAACTTCAACAACAAAATATGGAATGCTTTCCGTCTGATCAAGGGTTGGGAAGTAAGTGCCGAAGTGCCCATGCCGGAAGCTGCCGGACTGGCAATGCGCTGGTTTGAGTCCAAACAGAATGCCGTAGCTGCCGAAGTGGCGGACTTGTTTGGCAAGTATCGTTTGAGTGAAGCGTTAATGGCAGTGTACAAGCTCTTCTGGGACGAGTTCTCTTCCTGGTATCTGGAGATGATCAAGCCTGCTTATGGCCAGCCCATCAACAAAAAGGTGTACGAAACGACTATCGGCTTCTTCGATAACCTGTTGCATCTGCTGCATCCGTTCATGCCGTTCATCACCGAGGAACTGTGGCAGCATATCTTCGACCGTAAAGACGGGGAGAGCCTTATGGTGAGTCCTATTTCCATGTCAACGGAAGTTGATGAAGCCTTTGTGCAGCAGTTCGAGGTGGTGAAAGAGGTCATCAGTAATGTACGCTCTATCCGCCTGCAGAAGAACATTGCCCAGAAGGAGGCATTGGAGTTGCAGGTTGTCGGCGAAAATCCGGTGGCTGCTTTCGACGCCGTCATCGTGAAGATGTGCAACCTCTCTGCCATAAGCGTGGTTGAGGCGAAAGCCGACGGTGCTGCCGCCTTCATGGTGGGTACAACGGAATATGCCGTTCCTTTGGGTAACATGATTGATGTGGAAGCCGAAATAGCCCGTATGGAAGCCGAACTGAAACATAAGGAGGGTTTCTTGCAGGGAGTCTTGAAGAAGCTGAGCAACGAGAAGTTCGTGAACAATGCTCCGGCTGCCGTTATTGAAATGGAACGCAAGAAACAGGCGGATGCGGAGAGCATCATCAACTCATTGAAAGAAAGCATTGCCGCTTTGAAAAAGGCGTAAGCGGTATTTCCGATAGGTGACTATATTATCTTACAGCAAATCCCCCTATAAATCTTTAATTGTTTATAGGGGGATTATAGTTTGATATACTCTATTGTTTAACAAGGATTCACATTGTAAGGCAATGTATAGTTACCTTCCGATTATGGTCTTTGGCAACTCCGACTGCCTATTTCTCCAATAAGTCTTTCAGAAAAGCGTCCAACTCTTCATCCAGTCCTTTCAGCAATTCTTCGTTTACCAGCAGGGTGTCGTCGTCCAGCAGCAGGAGTTCGGCTATGGTCTCTTTGTCATCATCCACCAGCACGAAGGAGAAAGGCTTCATGATAGTCAGCTTGTCAAAGGTATCCTTGCTCTTCATATTGCAGAGCAGGTTGCTCAGGATGCGTTCTATGTTCTCATAGAAGTCATCGCCTTCATAAGTCATCCATTCTTCGATAACGGTGCTGGAAAGCTCCCTGTCGTCATCATCGAAAATGCAGAATTCGCCCGAACTTTGGTTTGCTTGCAGATGAATATCCGTAACGATTGTTTGTTCGCAACCGCAAGTGTACTTGCCGATTGCCTGTTTAATGGTTTCTTCGAGGAGAGATAATGCCGGTTGACTGAGTTTCATAATTGCTTTTCTTTACTAAATGGATGTTCAAAGGTATAAAAAAAACAGTTACATTTACTGTATTTGACTAAAAATCATTATTAAATCGTTGCATTTGCATGTTTAGGCGTGCCAAGCCTTCTTCACGTTCTTTTAATTCGGTGACGTAAAGGGTTGTGAGGACGTAGTTGGGGAGGTCTGCCTGGGTCAGGTGAGTCAAATCTTTTTTGTCTACGCCGTCCACAATGCGTGCTTCGGTTTGTGCTTTCAAAGCCCAGCCGACAGCAGTGGTGATGCTGTCCAGCATCTCGTAGCCGACAGCCAGATTATAGGCAGCCTGCATCTTTTTCTTCCCTTTTTTGGTGGCGTAGGTCTGCTTCCACAAGTCGATGGCGGTTTCCCATTGCTTCTCCCTGACATATACGGCGGCATCGCGCATATTCACCGAACCGCCGCAGAAGAGGTATCGGCTGGCTGTTTTCCAATAGGGCAACAGCTTCTTTACGGGGATGGTTCCGGCAAATTCAGAGGCTTGTTTTATCACGTCTTCTTCGCTGATGAGGTGGGACTGTACGAAAGGCCCGTTTCCGGCTTCCTCCCAGAAGATGCTGTCTTTACTGTTGACGGTCACCATAGGTGTGCCGCGATTGGGCAGATAGACACTGACGGTGGGATAGACTTTGGCGTCCACCGTTCCGTAGTAGACACCCCAGTCGCGCATATACTTTATTTTGCGGGTGGTGTGTATCTGCACGTTTTCCAGTGCGATGAGGAAATCTACGTCCAGATTATCCACCAGCCGGTTCACTTCTTCCTGTGATAGCATTGCCTCTCGCGGAGTGATGTCGCCGGTGCGCAGGGCAGAGTCGCAGATTATCACTTCGTTGAAGTAGTTCTCATCAGCAAGCGCTTCGGCAAGTGTTTCGGTGGCAATGGTGGCATTGCCGTTGTAATAGTCCACCTTCCGGGCTATTTCAAAGTCGTCTTTCTTCTTCTCTTTGGCGAGGATAGGCTTGTTTTCCGGAACTGCGGGCATGTTGTTGACGACGCCCACCCGCTTCAGGCTTGGCGGGAAACTGACATCCGCCGGTAGCATATAGTCGATAGCGAGATATTCAACGCTTTGGCAGCCTGCCAAAAGTAGCAAACAAGACAATAACAGATAATGATAGTATTTAGCCATAGCCTTTATTCTTTGTTCTGAAAACAAAAGTAATCTTTTACTTGAATAAATAAAAGCCCCGAACAGTTTTTAACCGTTCGAGGCTTTTGTTAGTGATTAGTGAACCGCTAATCACTATTCCGCTATTTACGCATTTTTCCCATGGCAATTCTTATACTTCTTGCCGCTTCCGCAAGGACAGGGATCGTTGCGTCCCACTGTCTTTTCTGCGCGGATAGGTTCACGTTTCTGCTGTTCGCGTGTGTCATGCTGGGCGGCAGCCTGTTGGTTGGGATCGCTCAGGTCTTGCTTTTGTTCGCGATACTTGCTGAGGTCCTGACGTTGTTCGGGGGCGGCCTGACGAACCTCCTGCGGTTCCTGTACCGGGATTTGTCCGCGCATCAGGATGGAGACTGTCTGGTTGTTTATCTTGTCTACCATCGTGTCGAACAGGTTCACAGACTCCAGCTTGTAAATCAGCAGCGGGTCTTTCTGTTCGTAGCTGGCATTCTGTACGGAATGTTTCAGATCGTCCAGCTCGCGCAGGTTTTCTTTCCATGCCTCGTCGATGACGTGTAGCAGGATCGACTTCTCAAATGATTTCACCACTTCCTTACATTCGCTTTCATAGGCCGCTTTCAGGTTGCAGGAGATGTTATACATGCGCTTGCCGTCGGTGATAGGTATCAGAATGTTTTCGTACATATGTCCCTGATTTTCGTAGACCTGCTTGATGACCGGATAAGCGATTTGCGCCATACGTTCGGTCTTGCGCTTGAAGAGCTCCATAGCGGCGTCGAAGGCCTTGTCGGCAAGTTTCTCTTTTTTCTCGTTGCGGAATTCCTCTTCAGTGAACGGAGTTTCCATGGCAAGGGTCTGGAGCAGGTCCATTTTGCAGTCTTCATAAGTAGGAGCCTCGATGGCATTGGCGCAACGGTCCCAAATCATGTTCACAATATCCATGCCGATACGTTCGCCCATTAAAGCGTGGCGGCGTTTGGTGTAGACTACGGTACGCTGCTTGTTCATCACGTCGTCATATTCCAACAAACGTTTACGGATGCCGAAGTTGTTTTCTTCCACTTTCTTCTGTGCGCGTTCGATGGATTTGGAGATCATGCTGTGCTCAATCATCTCACCTTCCTTGAAGCCGAGCCTGTCCATTACGCCGGCGATACGGTCGGAGGAGAACAGACGCATCAGGTCGTCTTCCAGAGATACGAAGAATACGGATGAACCGGGGTCACCCTGACGTCCGGCACGACCACGCAACTGGCGGTCTACGCGACGCGATTCGTGGCGTTCCGTACCGATAATGGCAAGACCGCCCGCAGCTTTCACTTCCGGGCTCAGCTTGATGTCCGTACCACGACCTGCCATGTTGGTGGCAATGGTTACGGCGCAGCTCAAACCGGCTTTGGCCACGATGTCGGCTTCCTTCTGGTGCAGCTTTGCGTTCAAAACGTTGTGCTCAATCTTACGCATGGTCAGCATTTTGCTCAGCATTTCGGAGATCTCTACGGAGGTGGTACCTACCAGCACAGGGCGGCCGGCTTCTACCATTTTCTCGATTTCTTCGATGACGGCTTTATACTTTTCGCGTTTGGTCTTGTAAACGCGGTCATTCATGTCATTGCGGGCAATGGGGCGGTTTGTCGGGATAACGACTACGTCCAGCTTGTAGATGTCCCAAAGTTCACCTGCTTCCGTTTCGGCAGTACCGGTCATACCGGACAGCTTGTGATACATACGGAAGTAGTTCTGCAAAGTAATTGTTGCAAAAGTCTGTGTGGCGGCTTCCACTTTCACGCCTTCTTTGGCTTCAATAGCCTGGTGCAGACCGTCGGAATAGCGGCGGCCTTCCATGATACGTCCCGTCTGCTCGTCTACAATTTTTACCTGTCCGTCGATTACCACATATTCGTCGTCTTTCTCGAACATGGTGTAGGCCTTCAGCAACTGGTTGATGGTGTGTACACGCTCGCTCTTGATGGCGAAGTTCGTCATCAGGGCATCTTTCTTGGCAAGGCGTTCTTCGTCCGTCAGTTCCTTTTCGTTCTCCAGTTCGGAGAGTTGGGCGGTGATGTCGGGGAGTACGAAGAATGTGGGGTCTTCGGAGTTACCGCTAATCAGGTCTACGCCTTTGTCGGTCAGGTCTACGCTGTTCAGTTTTTCATCAATCACGAAATACAGCGGGTCGGTGACCTCGTGCATGCGTTTGTTGTTCTGTTCCATGTAGATCTCCTCGGTCTTGAGCATACCGGCTTTGATGCCCTGCTCGCTGAGGAACTTAATCAATGCCTTGTTCTTCGGCAAGCACTTGTGGCTGCGGTAGAGGGCAAGGAAACCTTCTTCCTGTTCTTTCTTGTCGTTCGATGCTATCAGGCGCTTGGCGTCGGCAAGATATTGCGTGGCCAGTTTCTTCTGCGCTTCCACCAGACGTTCCACTTGCGGGCGGAGCTGCTCGAAGAGCTGGTCGTCGCCTTTGGGAACCGGGCCGGAGATAATCAGCGGGGTACGGGCATCGTCAATCAATACAGAGTCCACTTCATCGACGATTGCGTAATTGTGCTGGCGCTGTACGAGGTCTTTCGGGCTGATAGCCATATTGTCGCGCAGGTAGTCGAAACCAAATTCATTGTTCGTACCGAAAGTGATGTCCGCAAGATAAGCTTGGCGGCGTGCGTCGGAGTTGGGTTGATGCCTGTCGATGCAGTCCACGCTCAAACCATGGAACATATAGAGCGGGCCCATCCATTCGGAGTCACGTTTTGCCAGATAGTCGTTGACGGTTACCACATGTACGCCGTTTCCGGTCAGTGCGTTGAGGAATACCGGCAGGGTGGCAACCAATGTCTTACCTTCACCGGTTGCCATTTCGGCAATCTTGCCTTTGTGCAATACCACACCGCCAAACAGCTGCACATCGTAGTGCACCATGTTCCATAGCGTGTCGTTGCCGCCGGCCACCCAGTGGTTCTGGTAAATGGCTTTGTCACCTTCGATGCGTACAAAGTCTTTGGTAGCGGCGAGATGGCGGTCGAACTCCGTAGCGGTCACTACGATCTCCTCATTTTCGGAGAAGCGTTTGGCCGTCTCTTTTACGATGGAGAAGGCAACGGGCAAAACCTCGTCCAGTGCCTTTTCGTAAGTATCCAGAATCTCTTTTTCTATTTTGTCTATTTGAGCAAAGAGTTCCTCACGTTCTTCCAGCTCTGTGTTTTCAACGCTTGCTTTCAGCTCTTCCACTTTGGCGCGTTGTTCTGCTGCCGAGTTGCGGATGTATGCCTTCAGTTCTTCGGTTTTAGCGCGCAGGGCGTCATTGTCCAATGCGACTATTTCCGGATAGGCGGCTTTTACTTTGTCTACCCATGGCTTTATTTCCTTCATGTCGCGAGTAGCCTTATTTCCGAAAATCGAGCTTAAAAATTCATTAAATCCCATTATGTATTTGTTTTTATTATTATTATCTAAGTTTATTATGGTGCGCAAAGTTACTGATTTTGCAACAGATAACGTAACGTTACACTGATTATTTTAAGGAATCTCCACAGAGGGCGCAGGGGCTCATGGAGTTCTTCGTTTTTATGTGCGCTTTGCAACGAATCTTTATCAGTTATCAGTAAGTGAGTGGTGTGGCTGTGCACGCATTGGGAGCGCGGATGCGCATCGCATTTGACAGGGTGGGAGCAATGCGGTCTGTTGCGACCGGTGTACGGATGATTTCCGGTTTTACTCCTTTGCCGAGTAGGATGAGGGGAGCAGGTATGGCGGCAGCGCGCACCACGCGGTTGTCATTGCTGTTTTTCTGCATGACGGTCCAGCCCGGCAGCACTTCAATGATCAGGTCGCCGGAACGGTGGCGGTGGAAGCCGTTGCGTATGCGGTCTATTTGCGGTGACCAGGAGCCCAAAAGCAGGTGGTAAGCGGAATATACTTTGTTCACCCCGCTGAATTGCACCAGAAATTCCGCTGACTTTTCCTGTACCTCGGAAAGGCTTAACTGCTTCTCCTCTATTAATTTATGATTGAGATATATCTGTTGGTTATAAAATCCTTCCACGTATTGCCCTTCGCCATAAGTGGCCATTAGATACATGTTCAGCAAAGTGGCGCAACGGTTCAGGTGAAATTCTCCGCCGGGAATACGGTAGATGCCTATGTCGGCTCCGTCCGGGTCGGTATATCCGGTGGATGCAATGCACAGCAGTACGTTTTGCAGGCCTACTTTACGCTCCAGTATGTCCAGCAGGTTGGCAATGCTCCGGTCTAAGCGGGCGTAGGTGTCTTGCATTTCCATAGCACACTCTTGTGTGCTGCGGTGGTTGTAGTTGCCGGCATAATAGGTCACCGCAAGCAGGTCGGTTATCTCATCCTTGCCGATGTTGCTTTTGTCCAGCAGATCTTCTGTCACGCGGTTTACTTCGTCGTTGATGAGCGGGCTGGTGATCAGCCGGCGGAATTTGTTATCCTTCTCTATCTCAAACTTGTACTTGAAAGGGATAGTGCGCCATTCGGGCAGGAAGGTATAGCTTGTGATGGGGTGGAGGGGATTCCACTCCATTTCTTTGATGCGGAAGTCGGGTGACTGCTGTTCGTTGTATTGGCTCAGCCACCAGGGATACTCACCGTAGTAAGTTGTTCCGCACCATTTTCCGGTTGTGTGGTTCAGCCAGAAGGCGCCGTTCCCGCTGTGTCCTGCTGAAAGGACGGCAGCGTCGCGGAAAGGGGCGATGGCATAGACCAGTGCGGCATTTTTAGTGGCTATTTTAAGCTCATCGGCAAAGGTGGAGGTCAGAAGTTGCGTAGGGGCTGTGTTCTGGTCGGTGTAGTTGCCCATAAAGGCCGAATCATCCACACAGTTTTTCGGGCGCAAGGTTTTCGGATCAAACCAGCGTTCGGCTATGATGCCGTTCATGGATGGTGTGGTGCCTGTATAGAGGGCGGCCATGGCTGAGGCGCGGTCGGTGACGTTGAATGAATATTCCATCTGTCGGAATACTTTCCCTTCCCGTAGCAGCCGTTTAAATCCTCTTTCCCCATAGAGCGAAGAGAACGCTTCCATATAGTCCGTACGCAGTTGATCGATTGTCAGTGTCACCACCAGCTTGGGTGAAGGTGGCATCGGCTGGGCTTGCAGGCTGCCGAATGTCAGTGCGAGTATGGAAGTTATCAGTCCTTTCTTCATTATTTCTTATCGTATGTGAGAATTAGGTTGCTCGCAGAACGTATCAGCAAACAAAGTGCCAAAGGTAATACAGCTGACGGAAATCTTTGCGGTATTATGAGCCAAAGCAATATAAAAAGTGTTAAAACCAGGAAGTTCGCCAGCATATAACGGCTTCTTCTCCTTTTTCGCACCCTGTTCAGCATGCATGGCAGGCAGAGGAGGTGGAGAGGATGGAACACAAACAGCAGATAGTTGGGGCTGACGGCCGGGTGCTGGGAGAACAGGACGAGGAATGTCAGGATGCATCCCGCCATTCCTGCGGCAAAGAACAGCACGAGGTCTATTCCCCAAAGCGTTTTCTTTCGGCGTATGCCGTAGAGGGTGGCGGCTGCGGTCAGTATAAACAGCAACAAGGCGGCCTGCAACGGGGTGAATCCTTCGGACGGCTGTCCCGTCTCTTCCATTCCGGTTGTTATGATTTTCTCTTCGTTCAGTACCAGGGGGCGCACTTGCTTGTCGCTGCCGATGATCCGGGCTGTGTTGAAGTAATCCTGCACGTAGAACGGGACGAACATCATCAGTCTGCGGCTGATGGGCTTGTCGGCTTGGCTGCCCATGCACAAATCCATGCCGAAACGTGACCATGGATGGCCTTTGCTGTATTTGTGCAATAGGTCGCGGAAAGAGGTTCCGGTGTTTGTGTCGGTCATGTTGTCGGCATATTGCAGTGTGCCGTCAATGGATTTTTCTATTAAGTCGCGCGGACGTGTGGCGCAGTTGTCGTAGAAGAAGTTGTAGCGGTACACCCGGTTTTCGGGACGGTAGTTCTCTTCAAGCAGGGCGACCAACTTCTTTTTTTCCGCCGGGGTGAGGTTCAGTTCTTGCTGCCAGACATCGCGCTCCAAATAATAATATTCCGCCGCGAAGCGTTCATAATCGCCAGCTCCCAGTTGGTAGTCCGTTTCACCTAAAGCGAAACGGAGGATGAAGTTTGGTGCATTGAAATTGAATATGCCGTAATTGAATACGGCGTCGATGCCGCGTGTGTAGTTCTCGTATCGTATGGCGGTATGTCCGAAAAGGGAATATATCTCCTCTCCCGAAGCGCATGTCAGCAGGCTGATGCGTATGGAATCCGCCGTAGGGGAGGCCTTTGCTGCTCGTTCCGTATGTGCGGTGGCGGTGGAGGAGCAAGGCAGGCAGGTCAATAGGGATAATAAAAAGACTAAATACTGTTTCATGGATGCAAATTTACGGAAAATCTTCGGAATAAGCGGTTGAAGCGCGGAAAAAGGCGGAATGTTTTTTTTCTTCGGAGGATCAGCGGATATGCTCGGAACTTATGCGGTTTTCTTCCGGTGGAGGAATAAAACTGTTGTTATTTTAGAATCCCGGCATTCCCGAAAAAACAAAAAAACAAAGGAAATAGACCTGTATCTATTTTGGTATATCTTTTTATATTGGTTTCACAAACTGTTTCACCTGCTGTTTCAGCCTTGCTTGTAATGCGCTGGCTGATAGAACGTAAACTGTTTCATTTGCTGTTTCATAAACTGTTTCACTTTTATGTAATTATTTATGATTAAAATACCCTGTATTATCTTGGATTATGCGAAATTAAAGTGCTACCTTTGCACCGCTTAAAAAAACATGGAATGAATCTTGTAATTGATATAGGCAATACCATAGCAAAGATAGCGGTGTTTCGGGACGGAAGTATTGTAGAGATATTCTACGACTCCAATCAAACCCTTGAGCAACTACCGGATATCTGTGCAAAATATCCGATTGATAAAGCGATTGTCGCCACTGTTATTGATTTGGGCGAACGGGTGCTGGCGCAGTTGGCACACCTGCCTGTTCCGCTGTTGTGGCTGGACGAAAAAACACCGCTTCCGGTGGAGAACCTTTACGAGACGCCCCAAACACTTGGGTACGACCGCATGGCGGCTGTTGTGGGAGCCAATGAACAATTTCCCGGAAAAGATATTCTGGTGGTAGATGCCGGAACCTGCATCACTTACGAGTTTATTGATGCTGCCGGACGCTATCATGGCGGAAACATTTCGCCGGGCGTGCAAATGCGCTTCAAGGCGCTCCATGAGTTCACCGGACGGCTTCCGCAGGTTGTTCGGGAAGGGCGCCGGCTGCCGTTGGGCAAGGACACCGATACGGCAATGCGTGAAGGTGTACTGAAAGGTATGGAATATGAAATTTCGGGTTACATAACGACTATGAAACATAAATATCCTGAACTTTTGGTTTTTTTAACGGGCGGTGATGATTTTTCTTTTGATACAAACTTAAAAAGTATCATCTTTGCAGACAGATTTTTAGTGTTGAAAGGATTAAATAGAATTTTAAACTATAATAATGATAGGATATAGACAAACACTCTTGGTGTTCTTGCTCATGATGTTGTCCGGAGCGACAATCGCTCAAAATAATACGAATTCTCCCTATACACGATACGGATACGGGCAATTGGCAGACCAAGGTTCGGGTAATAGCAAAGCCATGGGTGGTGTTGCATACGGATTACGGGATAAATATCAGGTGAATTTCGCGAATCCGGCGTCCTATACGGCGATAGACTCGCTTACATTTATTTTTGACGGCGGCATCTCTTTGCAAAACACGAATTTCAGCAATGGTACGGTGAAGCAAAATGCCAAAAACTCCAGTTTCGACTACATTACAATGCAATTTCGCTTGAGTAAGTGGGCGGCTATGAGTTTGGGATTGTTGCCTTATTCAAATGTAGGGTATAGCATGACGGAATACCGGGAAGATCCGGACTATCCTTCCCAGTCCAGCGCGTTGCAATATTATGGGGACGGCGGATTGCACCAATTATATTTAGGAGCCGGATTTAAAATATTGAAAAACCTTTCCGTCGGTGCGAACATTTCGTACCTTTGGGGGGATATAACACACACAAGAGCGATGACATTTCCGGGCAATTCGTCCACTTTGCCATTGACTACGGTGACGGGTACGTCCATACAAAGCTATAAACTGGACATCGGTGCGCAATATACGCAGGCGTTCGGCAAGAAGCATGAAGCTACACTGGGCGTTGTGTTTTCACCGGGGCATGATCTGGGCAACGACTCGAATGTGCAGGACCAGTTGGGAGACAGCAATACGGGCGCTACAATAAACAGCAGGGATACGGTTGCCACTTTCGGCAGCCCGATGAGTTTGGGTGTAGGTCTTAGCTATGTGTACGACAATCGTCTGACGATAGGGGCGGACTTCACTTTCCAGAAATGGAGTTCGGTTACATATATGAATACGAAGAATGCTTTCTGCAACCGTACGAAGATAGCGTTAGGCGCCGAATTCCTTCCGAATCCTATGGGAAGAAGCTATCTGGCGCATGTGAAATATCGTTTGGGAGCCTATTATTCCCAACCCTATTACAAAATAGACGGTGTGCGTGCCGCCGACGAATATGGAGTGACTGCCGGCTTCGGGCTTCCTATTCCGCGTACGCGTTCAGTGTTGAGTCTTTCGGCTCAGTATGTAAGAACCAAAGGTAAAACCGCCGCATTCCTGAATGAAAATACATTGCGTGTATGTGTAGGGGTGACCTTTAACGAGCGCTGGTTCTTCAAACGGAAAGTCGATTAATGTCCGGATGATGAGAATAGACAATATAACAACTAAAAATTAAATACAATGAAAATTAAAACGCTTGTCGCTGTTTTGCTCCTTTCGGGTGGAGTGACCAGTACTTTCGCACAAAGTGATTGTAATGCCAATAGTAGTATTTCGCATGAAGCGGTAAGAGCAAAGAACTATAAAGACGCTTATGCTCCTTGTATGGCTGTCCTGAAAGATTGCCCGACGCTGAGATATTACACTTATACCGATGCGCAAAAAATCCTTGTAGGCTTGATGAGCCAGATTAAGGATCGTAACTCTGCAGAGTATAAGAAACTTTTCGATGAGTTGATGACTGTGCATGATCAGAAAATGAAGTATATTCCTGAGTTCGCAACAAAAATGAAAGGCGTGCCGAGTGTGGCTTCTGCTTTAGGTACGAAAGCGGTGGATTATCTGCAATATGCCCCGGCTCCGGATGTGAACCAGGCTTATGCATGGCTGAAAGAGTCTGCGGAAACAGCGAAAGGTGAATCGGACGGTGCTGTGCTGCACTATTTCATTGATGTGTCCATGCAGAAGGTGAAAGCCAACACTAACCATACGGACCAATTCTTCCAAGATTATATCAATGCTTCACAATATGCCGACGATGCAATTGCCGCTGAAAACAATCCTAAGAAAAAGGCTGTCCTGCAAACCATAAAGGATAATCTGGTAGCTATGTTCGTGAATAGCGGCGTGGCCGATTGCGAATCTTTGCAGAATATTTATGGCCCGAAAGTCGAAGAAAACAAATCCGACTCTGCTTTCTTGAAGAAGACTATCACCATCCTGAAGATGATGAAGTGTAATGAAAGCGAAGCATACTTCAAGGCTTCCGATTATCTGTATCGCGTCAATCCGAGTGCCGATGCTGCGGTAGGTGTGGCATATATGTACTACAAGAAAGGCGATTATGATACTGCTGTGAAGTATTTCGATGAAGCATTGGGCATGGAAACAGACAATGCGAAGAAAGCTGAAATGGCTTATGCTACCGCTGCTGCTTTGTGGCAGGCCAAGAAACTGTCTCAGGCAAGAACTTATGCCCAAAAGGCTATCAGCTTTAACGAAAACTATGGCGAGCCCTATATCCTGTTGGCGCAAATGTACGGTTCAAGCCCCAACTGGAGCGATGAGCCTGCTTTGAACAGATGTACTTACTTTGTAGTCATCGACAAATTGCAGCGTGCCAAAGCCGTAGACCCAAGCGTTACGGATAAAGTGAATGAACTGATCAGAACATACGCCGCCCATACTCCGCAGGCTAAGGACCTCTTCATGCTGGGTTACAAGGCAGGTGACCGCATCACGATTGGCGGTTGGATCGGTGAGTCTACAACCATCAGATAAGAATATGTCGCTACAACCCAACGTTGTCGGACATAAGAATATGAGCATAACCATTGCCCTTGGGGTAATGGTTATGCTTCTTTTATTTTCTTCCTGTTCCGGACGGAAAAAAGATATGGGAGCTGCCATTACCGAGCGTGATTCGTTACCGGTTATGGACACCAAAGGAGTGACGACGCTGATTTCCGATTCGGGTATTACCCGCTATCGCGTCAATACGGCGGAGTGGTTGATCTATGACCGTAAGAACCCGCCTTACTGGGCGTTCGAGAAGGGTATCTATCTGGAAAAGTTCGACTCTGTGTTTCATACGGAGGCCAGCATCAAGGCGGATACGGCTTATTACTATAATAAGAAAGAACTGTGGAAGCTTATGGGAAATGTACATGTGCAAAATCTGAAAGGTGAGAAGTTTGATACGGAGTTGCTGTACTGGGACCAGAATAAAAAGCGTGTGTATTCCGACAGGAGGGTGCGCATAGAACAGCCCGACCAGGTAATCTACGCCATTGGTTTCGAATCGAATGAACAATTAACAAAATATCGTTTTTTCAAGACAGAGGGAATCTTTTATGTGGACGAGGATAGCGCCGCACCTTCTGATACGTTGAGAACGGACAGCATCAGATGATATAATGGATACTATTATTTATTTGTTGATAACCATGGCTTTCTCGGCCTTCTTTTCGGGTATGGAGATTGCTTTTGTTTCCGTAGATAAGTTGCGCTTTGAAATGGAGCGTAAGCCGGGCGTTACGTCGAGCATCCTTTCCTGCTTCTTCCGTAATCCTAATAACTTTATTTCCACCATGTTGGTGGGGAATAATATCGCGCTGGTTATCTACGGTATCCTTATGGCGCAGATTATCGAGGTGAACTTGCTGGCAGGTGTCATTGACAATCATTTCATTATGGTTCTGGTGCAGACCATCCTGTCCACGCTCGTTATCCTTGTGACGGGTGAGTTTCTTCCCAAGACCCTGTTCAAAATCAATCCGAATTTGGCGCTGCGAGTATTTTCAGTTCCCCTGTTTGTTTGTTACGTCGTCTTGTTTCCCATTTCCAAGCTCTCTTCCGGACTGTCTTATGTTTTTCTGCGGCTGTTTGGCATGAAGATAAATAAGGAAGCGTCCGAGAAGGCTTTCGGCAAGGTGGATTTGGATTATTTTGTACAGTCGGGCATAGAGAATGCTGCGAATGAAGAGGAGCTGGACGCGGAAGTGAAGATCTTTCAGAATGCACTCGACTTTTCCAACATAAAGATACGCGATTGCATCGTTCCCCGTACGGAGATAGTGGCGGTGGATGTGACCGCCTCGCTTGAGGAGCTGAAAAGCCTGTTTGTGGAATCGGGCATTTCAAAGATAATCGTGTATGACGGAAACATAGATAATGTGATCGGCTATATCCATTCGTCCGAGATGTTCAGAAATCCGGCGGACTGGAGAAACAATGTGAAGGAAGTACCCATTGTGCCCGAAACGATGGCAGCGCATAAGCTGATGAAACTCTTTATGCAGCAAAAAAAGACGATTGCCGTTGTTGTGGACGAATTCGGCGGCACATCCGGCATCGTTTCTTTGGAGGATCTGGTGGAAGAGATATTCGGAGATATCGAGGACGAGCACGATAACACCTCTTATATCTGTAAACAGATCGGTGAGAATGAATATGTCTTGTCCGCGCGTCTTGAAATAGAAAAAGTGAACGAAACTTTCAATCTTGAACTTCCGGAATCGGACGAATATCTTACGATAGGCGGATTGATTCTGAATCGTTACCAGAGTTTTCCGAAACTGCATGAAGTGGTCACTATTGACGAATATCAATTTAAGATAATAAAGGTGACAGCCACTAAAATAGAGCTGGTACGGTTGAAAGTCGCGGAATAATTTCGTTTCAGCGTAAATTTTTAAAGAATAAATAGATGCGTATTAGCATTTTTTGTATCTTCGTGCGCTAAAATGAACTTTGGAAAGAAAATAATAATAAACAAATAATTCATATTAACAAAAATGGCAACATTACAAAACATTCGGTCTAAAGGGCCCTTATTGGTGATTGTTATTGGTTTGGCGCTGTTTGCTTTCATCGCGGGAGACGCGTGGAAAGTACTTCAGCCGCACCAGTCACAAGATGTAGGTGAAGTGAACGGGGAAACAATTTCCGCTCAGGATTTTCAGGCATTGGTAGAGGAATATACGGAAGTAGTGAAATTCTCCAGCGGCATGAACGCTCTGAGTGATGAGCAAACAAACCAGATCAAAGACGAAGTATGGAGAGCATACGTAAACAATAAATTGATTGAGAACGAAGCTGAAAAGTTGGGCTTGACTGTCTCTAAGGCAGAGCTTCAGGCTATTATCGATGCCGGTGCACATCCGATGCTGCAACAAACACCGTTCCGTAACCCGCAAACCGGTGCTTTCGACAAGGATATGCTGAAGAAGTTCCTGGTGGACTATTCTAAGATGAATAAGGCTCAGATGCCGGCTCAATATGCAGAATACTACGAGTCTATGTATAACTTCTGGGCTTTCGTTGAAAAGTCGCTTATCCAGGCACGTCTGCAAGAAAAATACCAGGCTTTGATCACGAAATCATTGTTCTCCAACCCTGTTGAGGCTGAAGATGCTTTCAATGCACGTGTAGATCAGTCCGACTTGTTGTTGGCCGCTGTTCCTTACTCTTCTATCGTGGACTCTACAATCGTCATCAAGGAATCCGATTTGAAAGAAGCATACGACAAGAAGAAAGAACAGTTCAGACAGTATGTGGAAACCCGTAACATTAAGTATATCGACGTACAGGTTACCGCAAGTCCGGAAGATAAAGCCGATATCCAGAAAGAAGTGGAAGAATATACGGCACAGTTAGGAGAGACTTCTTCCGATTATGCAAACTTCATCCGTTCAACCGGTTCTACCCAGCAGTATACCGATCTGTATTATACCGACAAAGCATTGCCGGCTGATGTTGTTGCCCGTCTGGATTCAGTGAAAGTCGGCGAGGTTTATGGCCCTTACTACAATGCGTCGGACAATACGATCAACTCTTTCAAGAAACTGGCTACTGCCGCTATGGCAGACTCCATCCAGTTCCGTCAGATTCAGATTACAGCTGGAGATGATGCCAAGACCAAGACTTTGGCTGACAGCGTTTATAACGCTATCAAGGGTGGTGCTGACTTTGCAGAAATAGCTAAGAAGTATGGCCAGACAGGTGAGCCTACCTGGATTTCTTCCGCTAATTACGAAGGAGCCCAGATTGACGGTGATAACTTGAAGTATATTGCAGCCGTTACTTCTTTAGGACAGAACGAACTGGCTAACCTCGCTTTGGGACAGGCAAACGTTATTCTGCAGGTAATGAGCAAGAAGGCTGTAAAGGATAAATACAAAGTGGCTGTTATCAAGCGTCCGGTTGAATTCAGCAAGGAAACTTATAGCAAGGCATACAATGATTTCAGCCAATTCATTGCTGCTAATAATACATTAGAGAAACTGGCTGCCAATGCGGAAGATGCCGGTTACAGACTGTTGGATAGAACAGACTTGTATAGCTCGGAACATGCTATCGGTGGTGTAAAAGGTACAAAAGAGGCCTTGAGATGGGCGTTTACGGCAAAAGCCGGTGAAGTGTCCGGATTGTATGAATGTGGCGAAAGCGACCACATGATGGTAGTGGCTGTTACAGGCATTGCTCCGGAAGGCTACCGCCCGTTGTCTATGGTTAAAGAACAGCTGAGAAGCGAAATCCTCCGCGACAAGAAAGCCGAGAAGATCATGGCGGATATGAAGGCTGCCGGTGCAACTTCTTTCGATCAGTATAAGAATATGGCAAATGCTGTCAGCGACTCTGTAAAACACGTCACTTTTGCAGCTCCGGCTTATGTTCCGGTATTGCGCAGCAGTGAGCCGTTGGTAGGCGCTTATGCTTCAACTGCCGAGTTGAACAAATTGAGCGCACCTATTAAGGGTAACGGCGGTGTATTTGTTCTCCAGCCCTATGCCAAGGAAAAGTTGAGCGAGACTTACGATCAGAAAACAGAGGAGACCACCCTGGAGAATATGCACGCACGCATGGCAGGGCAGTTCATCAATGACCTGTATCTGAAAGCAGAGGTAAAAGACAACCGTTATCTGTATTTCTAAGAAAACAGTATAAACTTACAATACTTGGAAAGCCGTTCGATAAATGTCGAACGGCTTTTTTTCATTTGTGCAACTTTATTCATACCTTTGCAAATGGTAATTTATCCGGCGGATGGATTATCGTTTTTATCGTAAATATATAATTTAGAATGAAACAACCTCTTTTAGGTCTTACATTAACCGAACTTCAGGCAGTAGTGAAGAATCTGGGGATGCCCGGATTTGCTGCTAAACAGATTGCTTCGTGGCTATACGGCAAGAAAGTAGCTTCCATAGATGAAATGACGAATCTGTCGTTGAAACACCGGGACCTGCTGAAAGATATATATGAAGTGGGAGGTGAAGCGCCGGTGGATGCCATGCGGTCGGTGGACGGTACGGTGAAGTACCTCTATCGCGTAGGAGAAGGGCATTATGTGGAAGCTGTCTACATTCCGGAAGAGGACAGGGCTACGCTGTGTGTATCTTCTCAAGTTGGCTGCAAGATGAATTGCAAGTTTTGCATGACAGGTAAGCAAGGATTTACCGGCAACTTGACTGCCGGTCAGATTATCAATCAGATAAACTCTCTGCCCGAACGCGACAAGCTGACCAATGTGGTTATGATGGGCATGGGAGAGCCTTTGGACAACCTCGATGAGGTGCTGAAAGCATTGGAGGTGATGACCGCATCCTACGGTTACGGTTGGAGTCCGAAACGGGTCACACTTTCTTCCGTAGGGCTTCGTAAAGGCTTGCAACGCTTCGTTGAAGAGTCGGACTGCCATTTGGCAATCAGCCTGCACTCCCCGGTTCCCCAGCAACGGCGTGAACTGATGCCTGCGGAAAAGGCTTTTTCCATTACCGAGATTGTAGAACTGTTAAGAAACTATGATTTTAGCAAACAACGCAGACTATCTTTCGAGTATATTGTTTTTAAAGGAGTGAACGATTCATTGCTGTATGCCAAAGAATTGTTGAAGTTGTTGCGCGGCTTGGATTGCCGCATTAATCTGATCCGTTTCCATGCTATTCCGGGAGTGGATCTGGAAGGAGCCGATATGGAGACCATGACAGCGCTTCGCGATTATCTGACATCACATGGATTATTTACTACCATTCGTGCTTCTCGCGGTGAAGATATATTTGCTGCATGCGGTATGCTTTCAACGGCCAAACAAGAGGGGAATAAAGAAGAATTAATATAAATTATTAACTTTGACGTCAAGCTTATATGGCTTTTTCGTAGCTTTGTAAAAACTAAAATACATGGATATATGAAGAGACACCTGTTTTATTTAAGTATGGCCCTGGTACTCGCGCTGTTCTCAGCGTGCGGTAATGGCAAGAAGGGTGTGTTTACTCCGACATCAAGTGGCCGGGCGTATGAAATTCTGGTAGTGGTTGATCAGGGACTGTGGGAACGTCCTGCCGGTCGCGCACTTTATGATGTGCTTGATTCCGATGTACCGGGATTGCCGCAGTCGGAACGTTCATTCCGCATTATGTACACTTCTCCCTCCAACTATGATGCCACCTTGAAGCTGATCCGTAATATTATCATCGTCGAGGTGAACAAGGATTTGTACACGCAGCCCAAATTCAAATATGCAAAGAATGTATATGCTGCTCCGCAGTCTATTCTGACTATTCAGGCGCCGGACGAGGAATCTTTTGAAAAGTTTGTGGAAGAAAACAAACAGGTGATTATAGATTTCTTTACTCGTGCCGAGATGAACCGCCAAATTTCAGTGCTGGAGAATAAACACAGTGACTATGCTTCTACAAAAGTGAAGAGCATGTTCGACTGTGACGTGTGGATACCCGGTGAACTGACCGCAAGCAAGCAGGGGGAAAACTTCTTTTGGGCAGGAACGAATGCGGCTACCGGTGATCAGAACTTTGTCATCTATTCTTATCCTTATACAGACAAGGATACATTTACGAAGGAGTACTTCGTGCATAAGCGGGACTCTGTGATGAAAATCAACATTCCCGGTGCGAGCGAGGGCATGTACATGGAAACGGACTCGCTGATGACGGATGTGCGCCCTATCAGTGTGCAGGGTGAATATGCTTTGGAAGCCCGCGGCCTGTGGCGTGTGAAGGGTGACTATATGGGTGGTCCGTATGTGTCTCATGTCCGTTTGGATAAGGCTAATCAGCGCATTATCGTATCTGAAATATTTGTATACTCGCCCGATAAGATGAAACGTAACCTGGTGCGCCAGATGGAAGCGTCATTATACACGCTCAAATTGCCGGGAAGCAAACAGGAAGGAAACGAAATGCCTTTGGCTATAACAAAAAAAGATTCTATTAAAACAGAAAAATAAGAATGGAAGATAACAAAATAAGAATCGGCATAACTCAAGGAGATATAAACGGAGTGGGATATGAAGTGATTTTAAAGACCTTCTCGGATCCCACAATGCTGGAGTTATGCACTCCGATTATTTACGGTTCGCCCAAGGTGGCTGCCTATCATCGCAAATCACTGGACTTGCCGACGAATTTCAGTATTGTAAATTCTGCGTCCGAGGCTGCGCCGAATCGTTTGAGTGTTGTGAACTGTACGGATGATGAAGTGAAGGTTGAGTTCTCCAAACCCGACCCTGAGGCTGGCAAGGCCGCACTTGGCGCTTTGGAGAAAGCGATTGAGGAATACAAGGCAGGACTGATTGACGTTATTGTCACTGCTCCTATCAACAAACATACCATACAGTCGGAAGAGTTTTCTTTCCCCGGCCATACGGAGTATATTGAAGAGAAGCTGGGCAATGGCGGGAAGGCTTTGATGATTCTGATGAAAGACGATTTCCGGGTGGCATTGGTGACCGGGCATATTCCTGTAAGGGAGATTGCATCGACGCTTACCAAGGAACTGATACAGGAGAAGCTGGCGATCTTCAACCGCTCGTTGAAGCAGGACTTTGGCATAGGAGCGCCGCGCATTGCCGTACTTTCTCTGAATCCGCATGCCGGTGACGACGGTCTGTTGGGGACGGAGGAACAGGAGATAATTATTCCCGCCATTAAAGAACTGGCTGAAAAAGGCATGTTGTGTTACGGCCCTTATCCTGCCGACGGCTTTATGGGTTCCGGTAACTTTACCCATTTTGACGGTGTATTGGCAATGTATCACGACCAGGGACTCGCTCCATTCAAGGCATTGGCTATGGACGAAGGTGTGAACTATACTGCAGGACTTCCCGTAGTACGTACTTCTCCTGCGCATGGTACGGCCTACGATATTGCCGGAAAAGGACTTGCCTCTGAAGACTCGTTCCGCCAGGCTGTCTACGTGGCAATCGACGTGTTCCGTAACCGCCTGCGTGAAAAGGAGGCACATGCCAATCCTCTGCGGAAACAGTATTACGAGAGACGTGACGACAGTGATAAACTGAAACTCGATAGTGTAGAAGAAGATTTGTAGTATGACGAAAGCGGAAATACAACAAGTAAAATTACGTTTTGGCATCATTGGTAATAACGAGGCACTGATGCGTGCCATTGATATTGCCATTCAAGTAGCTCCTACCGATCTGTCGGTGCTGATTACCGGAGAGAGTGGTGTGGGTAAGGAGAGTTTTCCGCAGATTATCCACCAGTACAGCCGGAGGAAGCATGGGCAATACATCGCCGTAAACTGTGGCGCTATTCCTGAAGGAACGATCGATTCGGAACTTTTCGGTCACGAGAAAGGCGCTTTTACCGGTGCTATCGGTGAACGGAAAGGTTACTTTGGAGAAGCGGACGGCGGAACGATTTTCCTTGATGAGGTAGGGGAGCTCCCTATGTCTACACAGGCGCGTCTGCTTCGTGTGCTCGAAACGGGCGAGTTCATCAAGGTGGGTTCCTCTAAGGTGGAGAAGACGAACGTGCGTATTGTGGCTGCCACTAATGTGAATTTTACACAGGCGATTGCCGACGGACGTTTCCGCGAAGACTTGTATTACCGTCTTAATACTGTACCTATTCAGGTCCCGGCCCTGCGTGAACGTGGAGAGGATGTGGTGTTGCTGTTCCGCAAGTTTGCATCGGACTTTGCCGAGAAATACCGTATGCCTGCCATTCAGTTGACCGAGGATGCCAAACAGGTATTACTGGCATATGCATGGCCCGGTAACGTACGCCAACTGAAGAATATAACGGAGCAGATTTCTATCATTGAAACGAATCGAGAGATCAATGCTTCTATTTTGAAGAATTATTTGCCCGAACAGAGCAATTCGCAGCGTCTGCCCGCCCTGTTAGGCGCAAAGAACGAGGGAAAGAGTTTTGAGAGTGAACGCGAAATACTGTATCAGGTGCTTTTTGACATGCGTCAGGACGTTACCGAGTTGAAGAAACTGGTACACGAGATCATGACTGAACGCGCATCGGTGGGGAATCAGGCTGTAACGCCTGCCGCCTATTATACGCCTGCACCTGCCGTAGTGACCTCTGTGCCTGCCGCCGGAGTGCCCACCATAATACACCCATCCGTAAAGTCTGCTCCTGAAATGGATGATGATATTCAAGATACGGAGGAGTACGTGGAGGAATCCCTCTCGCTGGACGAAGTGGAGAAGGAGATGATACGTAAGGCGCTTGAAAGGCATCATGGAAAACGCAAAAGTGCGGCTAAGGATCTGAACATATCAGAACGCACGCTATACAGAAAGATAAAAGAATATGGATTGGATTAAGAAAATAACACTGGCGGCAGCGTTAGTGGGCTTGGTGTGCGTGGTGTATTCCTGCCGCATCTCCATGGGACTTGCCCCGATCAGCTCTATTGATTATAGCAAAGTAAAGACTATCACGATTGCCGAATTTCCTAATCGTGCGGAATATGTGTATGCTCCCATGACTACGGAGTTCAACCAGAAACTCAAGGATATGTTTATCCAGCAGACCCGTCTGCAACTGGTGAACGCCAACGGCGATTTGGAAATAGACGGTGAGATAACAGGCTATAACCAGTATAACGAAGCTGTTGCCGCCGACGGCTTTTCTTCTAAAGTGAAGCTGACCATGACCGTTAATGTGCGCTATGTGAACAACACCAACCATGAGGAAGACTTTGAACAACAGTTCTCCGCTTTCCAGACTTACGACTCATCCTTGTTGCTGACAGATGTGCAGGATGACTTGATAAGCAAGATGATAAAAGATATCACAGAACAAATATTTAACTCAACCGTAGCTAACTGGTAACCGAGGAATGACTTCTGCCTATTTGCAACAATGGATACAACATCCTGAAATGTTGAATAAGGACACTCTGTACGAGCTTCGTACGTTAGTGGCCCGGTATCCTTATTTCCAGTCACTCCGGTTGTTATATCTGAAGAACCTCTACCTGCTGCATGACATCACGTTTGGTGCGGAATTGCGTAAGGCTGTGCTGTATGTGGCGGACAGGCGTGTTTTGTTCTACCTGATAGAAGGCGACCGCTACACGCTGAAATCCCGAAAACCGTCTTTGCTTTCTTCCAAAGTGCTGGAAGAAGAGCCTAGTGTGGACCGTACGCTTTCTTTAATAGATGCTTTCTTGGCAACCATTCCTGAAGAACATTCTCAGGTTACGGAGTTGGACTATACAATGGACTACACCACTTACTTGTTGCAAGATGACGGGCAGTCGGATTCCGCACCGGACGACGGGCAGGAAGCGCCTAAACTGCGCGGGCATGAGCTGATAGACGGGTTCATCCGTAAGAGCGAATCGACAGAGTTGTCTGTGTTTGAGAGACCGGTGTATCTTGCGGAAGACTCCGGAGCTCCGGAAGAAGAAGACAGCTCTTTTGAAGAGGAGGAAACATCTTTCGAGGAAGAAGAGGAGGCTTCAATGTCTCTGCCGAAGCATGAAACGCCTCTTCCCGATGGAGACGGTGTCTATGAGGAACAGGCTGTGCAAGACGGTATGGACGATAGCTGTTTCACAGAAACTTTGGCTAAAATCTACGTAAAACAACGCAGATATGATAAAGCACTTGAAATTATTAAAAAATTAAGTTTGAATTATCCAAAAAAAAATGCTTACTTTGCAGACCAAATAAGATTTTTAGAGAAATTGATTATTAACGCTAAATCAAAATAACAAAATGTACTTATTATTAGTTATCTTAATGGTGATTGCATCCTTACTGATGTGCTTCATTGTGTTGATTCAGAATTCCAAAGGCGGTGGTCTGGCTTCGGGTTTCTCATCATCCAATCAAATCATGGGTGTACGCAAAACTACTGACTTTCTGGAAAAGGCAACATGGGGCCTCGCTGTGTTTTTGGTGGTGATGAGTGTTGCTTCTGCTTACGTCATTCCTTCTGCTTCTCATAAGGGCGGTGATGTAATTCTGGAACAGGCACAACAGGAAGAAAAAACAAATCCGTACAATATGCCCGTAGGTACGGCTGCTCCGCAAGCTGAAACTCCTGCTCCGGCAGTTGGCGATTCTGCAGCAAACTGATATTCGAGAAATACTGTAATTTCTTGACAGGCGGAATTGTACAATAAATATTGTGCAATTCTGCCTGTCTTTATTTTGGTGCCTGTTTTAAATTTTAAGGAGAAAGTTTAAGCACCCCCTGATATTTGGTTACTTTTGTAACCGGGTATTATCCGTTTGAAACTATAAACCATATTATAATATATTGTAATGACAACTACTGACAAAATTCACCAGACGCTACGCGACTCGGCAGGTATGCGCTGGTTGGTGTTACTGCTTTTAGCATTCGCCATGTTCTGTTCATATATCTTTATGGACATTCTTTCACCTATTAAAGACCTGATGCAGTCTACACGTGGCTGGGACTCAACTGCATTCGGTACGATGCAGGGTTCGGAGACGTTTCTGAATGTATTTGTGTTCTTCCTCATTTTCGCGGGTATTATCCTCGACAAAATGGGAGTGCGCTTCACTGCAATCCTTTCCGGGGCTGTGATGCTTGTCGGCGCCACCATTAACTGGTATGCGGTGACGGATGCTTTTCAGGGAAGCGGGCTTCAAACCTGGTTCACTAACAACCTGAACTATATTCCCGGTTTCGACGAATTGGGCATCTCTCCGTTTTATAGAGGCATGCCGGCATCGGCTAAGTTTGCGGCAATAGGTTTCATGATTTTTGGTTGTGGAGTCGAAATGGCAGGTATTACGGTGTCTCGCGGTATTGTCAAGTGGTTCAAAGGTCGTGAAATGGCTCTTGCCATGGGATCGGAAATGGCTCTTGCCCGTCTGGGAGTTGCTACTTGCATGATTTTCTCTCCGGTATTTGCTAAATTAGGGGGCGTTATCGACGTTTCCCGTTCGGTGGCGTTCGGCGTAGTTCTGCTGCTTATCGCACTTATCATGTTTATTGTTTACTTCTTCATGGATAGAAAGCTCGATGCGCAGACCGGTGAGGCTGAGGAGAAGGACGATCCGTTCAAGATCAGCGACCTCGGTACCATCCTTTCGAGCAGTGGTTTCTGGCTGGTGGCGCTCCTTTGTGTACTCTATTACTCCGCCATATTCCCGTTTCAAAAGTATGCTGTGAACATGCTGCAATGCAATCTGGTGTTCAATGAAGTACCTTCCGATTCTTTTTGGGCTACCAATACGGTGACGGTTCTCCAGTATTGCATTATGCTTGTTGTGGCAGGTGCTTCTTTTGCAAGTAACTTTATGAAGAAAGCGGGCATGAAATATGGTTTGCTCACTGTTGCCGGTGTCCTGCTGGCTGTTTTCTGCTATATGGGTTATATGCGCCAAAGTGCGGAAACTGTATTTGCCGTATTCCCTTTGCTTGCTGTGGGCATCACTCCGATACTTGGCAACTATGTCGACCATAAAGGCAAGGCGGCTTCGATGCTGATGGTCGGTTCCATGCTGCTTGTACTGTGTCACCTCACTTTCGCCTTTGTACTTCCGGAGTTCAGGGATAATGCGATCGGAGGTATCATCGTGGCCTATCTTACCATATTGGTGCTTGGGGCAAGTTTCTCATTGGTTCCTGCTTCTTTGTGGCCCAGTGTTCCGAAGCTGGTCGACGCCAAAATCATAGGTAGTGCCTATGCGCTCATCTTCTGGGTTCAGAATATAGGTCTTTGGCTCTTTCCGCTTCTCATCGGAAAGGTGCTCGACAAGACTAATACGCAGCTTGTGGCTGATTTGAAAAACGGAGTGATCACTCCGGAAGAGGCTGCCGTTTCGTACGATTACACCGCACCGCTTGTGATGCTGGCTTGCCTTGGCATTGCCGCTTTGGTGCTGGGATTTATCCTTAAGATTGTTGACAAGAAGAAAGGGCTTGGTTTGGAAGAGCCCAATATTAAGGCTTGATAACGGCAATATGTCAGATACGAAAGAAAAAGTAAATCTGCTGGATGTCGTTCCCGTTCAATGCGGGCACATTACAACCGAGTGGGAGGGAGAGTGCGCAGTGCTTTCCTTCCCCCGGTTTAAATATGAGTGGATGCGTCGTTTCCTGTTGCCGAAAGGCATGTCGGCCGATATACATGTGAAGCTGGAGAAGCATGGCACTGCTGTGTGGCGTTTGATAGACGGACAGCGGACTGTGCAGGAAATAATCTCTTTGCTTGCCGGACACTTCCGGGATGATGACAACTATCCTTTCCGCGTCACGAAATATATTATGCAGTTACAAAAGGACGGATTTATCCAGCTTTCTTTTTAATTGTTTTCCCTGTCTACTTTTATCAGCCCGCCGGTGGCTGTATCGAACAATACTTTTATCGTAGAATTTTTATTGAATAATACGGGGGCAAGGTATTCTATCGTGCCGAATTGCGTGATAGGCAGCTCACCGTCGAATACTTTCTTGTTGTTGCCGGTCAGCGTGATATGGGCACGTCCCGGAACGTTGTAGGCAATTCCGTCCACCTTCTTCTTTCCGTCGTCTTCCGGGATGGCAGGAGTTTTCATATCGGTTATGGTGATATAGTACGGTTCGCCTGCCAAGTCATCATTGGCCACTACCCCCAGCCGCTTGGAGAAGCGGAACGCTATTTCGTTGTTCATCTCTTTGGGCGTCAGGCGGATTGTAAAGGTTTGGGGTTCTTCTTTCAGAGTACCGGAGAACATCTCTGTCATGGCACGTTCCTGCATATTCAGATTGTCGAGCATGATTTTGAGTTGCGCTCCGTCCTGCGGCATATTATCTGCTTCGCCACGAAGCAATGCGTTTTTGCTTTCGCGGATGTTGTAGATTTCTTTGGCTACCAGTTCCGCCATTTTTGCTCTGGAGCTTGCCATGAGTATTTCTTCAGTCAGAAATTTGCGCGGGTCTATGGCTTCTTGCGCAGCGGCGGTGATTTTGGTTGCCGGTATCGAACGGCTGCTAAGCGGCATGTTGATGGAACGTACAATGCCGTCTTCGGTAAGTTCTATTAGCGGAGCTACGGTCTTGTCTTTCAGTTTGACAAAGTATACATTATCTTTGTCGGGCAAGCCGATTACGCGTGTTTGCAGCTTGTCGATGGTCCAGTAGATATTCGGATCGGCCGAAACATCGTTCATGCGCAGGTAGCGGTCGGCATATTTGCAGAATTCTCCGGGCATATACGTATGTTTGGTGGCTTCCACCACAATTTCGATTTCGGTTTGGGGTAGGAGGTAAGTCACTCCATAGTCCTTGCCGCGCATTATACCGGTGGTGACATCTGTTTGGGCATAGGTGCTTGCAGCTATTAAAAGTCCGGCAAGACATATCATTTTTTTCTTCATACTTCTCCGTCAGTTTATAACAATGAGTTTGAAGAACAAAGTTAGCGAAGTTCTTTGTTCCCGGAAACTCATTTACGAAAGATTAACTAATGGCAGGCTCCTAAAGCAGGCTTCCTCTTTCTTTCAGTACTACTTCCGCTATTCATGCGCGGTCATCATTCGGCGCAATACACTGGTTGCCGGAATTAATTCGGCATGTTTTTGGCGGTTTTCTTCGGATGTCGAAGATATGGAAGCTATAAATTTGCCGGGTAAAAATTAGAATACGGAAAATAATTCTTATCTTTGCCGCCACATAACTTCTGCAAGTTATAAATATCCGGGGTTGACTGGATTTGACAGCGGGCAGAAATGGTAAGTAAGCATGCAGTGCGTCGTTGATTTGCACTTAAATCTCAGTCTTCAAAATTTTATCTGGCGAAAGACAATTTGCTCTTGCTGCTTAATCGAATCATAGTAGATTAGCTTAATCCCGATACAAGGTGTTGGGACGAGACATCACTCGGAAGCTGTTGCTCCGAAGCGTTCCGGTAAAGTGGTGCAGTTACATCGGGGATAGTTCGTACTTGCCTCGGAGTGCGAATGAAACTTTAGAGGATAAGGTAACGGTTGATGGCTTTGGTTCTGCCGTTACACGAAAACTTAGGCAAAGATAAGCATGTAGAAAGCTTATGATTTCCTCGTTTGGACGAGGGTTCGATTCCCTCCAGCTCCACAGCTGCGATTAAATAGTCCTTGAATTTCAGTGATTCAGGGACTTTTCTTTTCATTAATGATTGATATTTTTATGGGATCATTCTTACGGTATTAGCAAAAAATATGCTTCCTTTGTGAAGTAAACCTAATGATAATCTGTGAATGGAACACCAAAAACACACTTCACTGAAAGATATGGCCCGGATACTTGGAGTATCTATTCCCACAGTGTCAAGAGCTTTGAAGGATAGCCCGGAAATCAGTCGTGAACTTTGTGCCAGGGCCAAGCAATTGGCGAGGGAGATGAACTATCGTCCCAATCCTTTTGCTATGAGCCTTCGGAAGAACACTCCGAGGATTATAGGGGTGGTAGTACCTGAAATCGTAACGCATTTCTTTTCTTCCATATTGAGTGGTATAGAGGATATGGCGATAGCTAATGGGTATTTTGTGATTATAGCTACTTCGCATGAGTTGTACGAACACGAGAAAAGAAATATAGAGAATCTGGTGAATATGCGTGTAGAGGGCATTATAGCGTGCCTGTCGCAGGAGACTACCGATTATCGTCATTTCACAACTCTGTCCGATATCAACATGCCGGTTGTTCTGTTTGATCGCGTCTGTTTGCCGGAACTCTTTTCCACTGTGGTGGCAGACGGGGTTCAGTCGGCTCAAAAAGCTACGCAGCATTTATTGGATAATGGAAGCAGGCGCATTGCATTCATTGGCGGGGCCAATCATCTGGACATAGTGAAACGGAGAAAGCATGGCTATTTGGAGGCGTTGCGCGAGAATAAGATACCTATTGAAAGGGAACTGGTGGTGTGCCGTAAGATTGACTATGAGGAAGGCAAGATTGCGACAGAAACATTATTGTCCCTTCCTGAGCCGCCTGATGCTATTCTTGCCATGAATGATACGTTGGCATTCGCGGCAATGGAAGTTATAAAGAGGCATGGGCTTCGTATTCCGCAAGACGTAGCTCTTATAGGATACACAGATGAGCAGCATGCTAATTATGTAGAGCCTAAGCTCTCGGCCATATCCCACCAAACCTATCTGATGGGTGAAACGGCCTGCCGTTTACTCATCGAACAGATAAGGGGAGACAAAACGATCAAGCAGGTGGTTATTCCCACTCATTTGCAAATCAGGGAAAGCAGTGTGAAAAAATAATATGATCAGCCTTTCTTGTGAGATTTTGCGGCACATTCGGGGCATAGCCCTTTCAGCACATAATTGATGCTGCTGAGGGTAAATCCCTCCGGCACTTGTACTACCGGGGTGGGGATGTTGTTGAAACAGAACGTTTTGTTGCATCCCTCACAATGAAAATGGGTATGCAGGTCGTTGACCTCGCAGGAGCAACCGGCGCTGCAGACTGCATATTTGAAAGAGCCTGTCCCGTCGTCAATGCTGTGCACAAGATGGTGGGACAGGAAAAGGGTGATGGTGCGGAAAATGGAAGATTTATCCACCGTATCCAGTATCTTTTCCAAATCGAGCAGAGAGACGGAACGTCCTGCTTTCAGCATGGCTTGCAACACCAAGATACGTATGGCGGTTGGTTGTATCTCTCTTTTGGCCAATAGGTCTAAATAATCTTTTTCTTCCATAATGTGGTCCGGCTTTTCTTATTTTACCAGTTTCTGTATTCGGATAGCATTTACTATGGCAATGAGGGCTACGCCGACATCTGCAAAGACAGCTTCCCATAGGGTTGCCAATCCGCCGGCGCCTAAGATCAGCACCGATAACTTAACCCCGAACGTCAGCAAAATGTTCTGCCAGACCACCCGGTGCGTCTGCTTGCCCACACGAATGGCGGTAGCCACTTTGGAGGGCTGGTCGGTTTGGATTACCACGTCGGCGGTTTCGATGGCGGCGTCGCTGCCTAATCCTCCCATTGCAATTCCCACGTGGCTGAGGGCAAGGACAGGAGCGTCGTTGATGCCGTCGCCAACAAAGGCTATCCGGTTATCCGCATCTTGCCGCAACTCCTCTATGTGTTCTACTTTTCCGTCGGGCAGAAGGTCGCCATAGGCTTGTGCCACTCCCAATTTCTGTGCAAAGTTAGTGACAATAGCCTGTTTGTCGCCCGATAATATCTGAATATTATTGATATTTAAGGCTTTCAGGTCTTTTATGGCTTTGTGTGCGTCTGCTTTCAGCGTGTCGGACAGCAGCAGATAGCCCGCATAAGTTGAGTTGATGGCACAGACTGCTATTGTATCGGCTATTTCGGATAGCTCTTGGGGATATTCCACTTTATATTTGGACAATAAGCGGGTGTTGCCAACGAGGACGTGCTGCCCGTCTATCATTGCTTCAAGGCCATGACCTGCGATTTCCGTAATGTCCGTTGCTGAAACAAGCGGTATCTGTCTTTGTCCGGCATAGCTTGTAATGGCTTTTGCTATGGGATGCGTACTGTTGCGTTCGGTGGAAGCGATGGCTTGTATCAGTTTTTCTTCGGATATGTCGGGGCGCGTATGGCAGGACTGTACCTCGAATGTGCCTTGGGTCAGCGTACCTGTCTTGTCGAATACCACCGTATTGATTCCGGTTATGGCATCCAGGTAGTTCCCTCCTTTGAACAGTATGCCCAAGCGGGATGCAGCGCCGATGCCTCCGAAGTATCCCAAAGGAATACTTACCACCAGAGCGCAAGGACATGAGATAACCAGGAACACAAGCGCCCGGTACAGCCAGTCGTTGAAAACGAATATGAACTGTGCATTCATCAATGAATAGAGGAAGGGCAACAGCACTATCAATAGGGCGAGCCCTGTTACAATCGGTGTATAGATACGTGCGAACTTGCGGATGAACAATTCGGCAGGCGCTTTGCGCTCGGATGCGTTCTGCACCAGCTCCAGTATGCGGGAGAGGGCGCTTTTCTCGAAGGGTTTCGTGACTTCCACCCTGACCACCTTGTCGGTGGCAATCATCCCGGCAAGCACTTCTTCACCTTTCCGGATGGTGCGCGGCACGCTTTCGCCTGTGAGGGCGGAGGTGTTGAATGAGGCGGCCTCACCCAGCATTTTCCCGTCCAGCGGAATACGTTCTCCGGTTTTCACTTCGATAATCTCGCCTACCTGTACGTTGCGGGGCGATTCGGTAACGGCTGCGTTGTCTCTGATGACTGTCGCTGTCTCCGGACGGACATCCAGCAGTGCGCCGATGTTCCGCTTTGCCCTGCTGACAGCCTTGTTTTGGAATAGCTCTCCCAGTGAGTAGAACAGCATTACGGCTACTCCTTCCGGATATTCCCTAATGTAGAAAGCTCCTAAAGTGGCGACGGACATCAGTGTGAACTCACTGAAAATGTCCTTTTGCAGAATACTTTCCCAAGCCTCTTTCAGGACGGGCAAGCCTACGGGCAGGTATGCCAGTGAGTACCAGACAAAGGTAACGGTTCCGTTCTTGAAGAATTCCGTATTTGCCATGCTCAGGGCTATTCCGCTGAAAAGAATGACGGATGAGAGCAATATTCTCCAGTATTCCTTAAAGAAGCCGGCTTTTTCCGGCATGTTCTTGGTCTGTGCATTGTCATGCGCACAGCAACATGTACAACTATGATGTGCCATACTGCTTTTTTTATTTTTAATGCAAAGATAAGGGATAGGAGATGCAACCAAGTTGCAAAGTTAGATTGATGCCGCCCAAGTGTGGGTTTATATGCTCCTGCCGGGCAACAATTATAGGATATCAATCGTTGTTGAGTTAAGAAAAAAATTATATCTTTGTTCGTAGAATTAGGTATTCATGAAGATTTTGAACCCGATTACGAACTTAAATTTATCTTTATGAAACGATTCTTCCTTTTTTCCGCTTTGGCTGTATGCTTGGCGTTGGCAGGATGTAATGAACGTCAGGAACATTCCTTATCTTCTGTTGCACAGATGCCTGTATCTGCCGACACCGTTGTGCCCGTAGTGGAAGTCCCCCGAAAAGAGAAGCTGCTGACGGCGGACGATGTGACGCTTACCAAAGATTTGCTTTATGACACTTATACGCTGGAAGACACCTATCCGTATAAGGATACGGTGCGTTCCTTCAAGTGGGATGTGATTCGCAACTGTCTGGCTTATATTGAGAACATGCAACGGGACTCTGTGCAGTGGGTGGTGTTGCAGAATTATAAGAATATGAACCGGGAGGCTCCTTTGGTGCGTAATTTCGTGCGTAACACTTGCCGTCGTGTGGCAGATACGCTCGGAGTGGAGCGTTACCAATCCGTTCCTCTGTACCTGCCGGGCGATACACTGGTTCCCGAACGTTATGGCAGGGACGGGACATTGGCCTGCCTGCGGGGAATGGAGGGCAGCTTCGACCGTATCCTTCCCATTACTTTGGAAGATGAATGGCTGGTTCCCCACCGCTATCTGAAGCGGTTGGACGATAGTACCGCCTTTAATCACGTGGTGTTCGTAGACCGTCTGGACCAGAACATCACTACGCTGGAACGTGTGGACAAGGGACACTGGAAAATCCGTAGCATGAATCCCGCCACTACGGGGAGGCATGCACCGCCATATGCGCAGGAAACCCCGCTGGGCATGTATCTGCTCCAACAAAAGAAGTCGCGCATGGTCTTTCTGAAAGACGGTTCTGCGGCGACGGGAGGATATGCGCCTTATGCCAGCCGTTTCACCAATGGGGCCTACATTCATGGAGTGCCGGTGAACGTTCCGCGTACGGAGATGATTGAATATAGCTGGTCGCTGGGCACCACACCGCGCTCGCACATGTGTGTGCGCAATGCCACCTCACACGCTAAATTCATCTTCGACTGGGCGCCGGAGGAGCGTTCTTTAGTAGTTGTTATCGAATAGTACCTTCCTTTTTAACTATCTGTGTGATAGTGATGTGGATGAAAACTGCTAACTTTGTCGCCGGTATTTTTCAGGTCGATACTTATGTTGCGATTTTGCTTGTCCTTTTTACTCTTGTTTTTTCCCTGTTTCCTGTTTTTTGGAAACAGGTATTCTGCCGATGTGCCGGACCGGAAGGATGTTGCGTTGGCGGTGGAGGCTGCCGCATGTGCCCAGCTGTACCGCACCATGCAGCTGGAAGGCATAGTGGGGTGGGATGCTTTCCGCCAGGCAGTAACGGGTTATCATAAAATAGCAGGCCGCAAACGGGATGTACTGACACTGATCGATTTCTCCCGCCCGTCCACCGAGAAGCGCCTTTTTGTGTTCGACATGAAACAGCACAGGCTATTGTTCTCCTCCGTTGTGTCGCATGGGAAGAACAGCGGCGGGGTGTATGCCACTTCTTTCTCCAACGAATACGGCTCTTATAAAAGTTCCTTAGGTTTCTACCTGACGGAGACCACCTATCAGGGAAAAAACGGTTACTCCCTCATCCTCAACGGGCTGGAAAGGGGTATCAACGACCGCGCCCGCGAACGTGCCATTGTGATGCATGGAGCTGCCTATGCCGACCCTTCGGTTGTGGGCAAAGGCGGACGTCTGGGGCGCAGCTTCGGCTGTCCGGCTGTTCCGCAGAAACTCACCCGCCCCATCATCGACGCCATCAAGGGAGGAAGCGTGATGTATATCTATGCCGAAACTCCCGACTATCTGGCGCACAGTTCCGTACTTTCCGGATATCGGGCATAAAACTGCTTTTGTAAAGTGCTGAGTGACAATAGGGTCATAGTCCCACTATTTTTCATAGTGTGGGAACTATTTTCCCAATACGATTGAACCATGTTCCCAATACGACTGAACTATATTCCCAATAGGGCTGAATTGTGTTCCCAATATAGTGGAATCATATATCCTGTTTGAATCATCGGTTTGCATTATAATAATTATAAATTCTTGCATATAAAAGTTGTTTTTATATCTTTGCAATGATTTCAGGCGCTTAATGCGTTAAGGTCTGGAAGGTGTTTTTATTAGTAAAGAAAGGGCGTTAAGAATATTATCTTGTACTGAAACCTGAACAATTTCATTCTTCAAGGATAATAAACGGAGACGCTCATGTCAGAGTTATATATCTGCCCCATGCGTAGGGGGAGTTTATATATCGTTTGGCGTGGGCTATTGTTTATTATTTGAAGAAGGGCAGTTCAGGGCCTCAGTGCAGTAATATTCAATAGTTCCCACGCTACTTGTTTATAATTGCATCAGCAGGGGACGGGGTGCATTAATAATTTAATAGTATGAAGAAACATGTGTTGTTAATGATTATGGTGCTTATGTCTCTGAATGTGGTGGCGCAGGAGATGGAAGAGTTTTTCGGCTGTGATATGTACGGAATTACTAATGTGGTGCATGGAGAAAAAGAAGAGTGCTGGTACATTACTAAGGTAGAGCCTTATTCTCAGGTTGATATGGCAGGCCTTAGGGCTGGTGACCTGCTGACAAGCTCAGATACGGTTAATAATGTTTATCATGTTGGAGGAAGTAAACAACTTGTGAATGTAGGAAGCTATATGGAACTGGAGAAAGACAGCTATCTCACAGAACTGGAAGTCATGGATAAGGGAAAAACAAAGTATGGCCTTGTCGGATATAGAACATGGAATAGTAATCCTTTCATTTATAAAAATACGCAAGTTTATTCTGATCCAGAGGTTTCTTTGTATGATTACTCTACATTTGATTTTGAGTTTACAGAAAACAACGTGATCCAGCAAAAAGAGATTTCCGGAATCATAGAAAAAGAACTGAACAAAAAGAATCTAAAGCGGGATAAGGATAATCCGGACGTTCTTATCTTTATCAATTATTATTCGGATCGTCGTGAAAACTATACACCGCCTACACAAGAAATTATAACTCGTTATAAGTATGGTTATGAAATTGGTTCAGGTTGGGGACCCCGCCAATATATAGAATCACAAACACGAGGAGGGTATACCAAAGTGTTGAATCTGATGAAATTCACCATTACAATGCTTGATGCAGAGAAAGTGAGAAAAGGCTGCAAGGTAACTCCCATAATTTGGAACGCCGATTTTGAAGTTCCTGATTTCAGTGTTATCCCTCCTTTAAAACCCTTTTGTACAGATGTTGCTGAATTCATGTTTTGCCAGTTCCCGATAGTTCACCCCTATAACCAGTCTATTAGTAAAAAATGTTACTATCAGGCAGTCGGCCTTCTTTTTGAAAAAAAGAAGCCTAAAGTCATCTATCATGTTTTGAAAGGATCGCCTGCGGAAAAGGCCGGATTAAAAGCTGGAGATGAATTTGTGAAATATGGGAAAGAAAAATTCATTGACGAAGACAGCGGTAATACCAGTTTTGATATGCTCATTAAGCGCAAGAACGGTAAGAAAGAAACGATTCATTTTGATAATGTTAAAAGTTATGAGGTTTTGGATATTCAGTAGTCGGTGTCGGCTGCGGCTTTGCTGCGGATAAATAAAAATTAGTGTATCTTTGCGTCGGTAGTTAGCTGGAGATGACCGGACGGAAGATTATACATATTGATATGGACGCCTTCTACGCATCCGTAGAACAGCGCGACAATCCCGAACTGCGTGGTAAGCCGGTGGCGGTGGGACATGCGGAAGAGCGGGGCGTGGTAGCTGCTGCCAGCTATGAAGCCCGCCGGTTCGGGGTGCGTTCGGCGATGTCGTCGCAGAAGGCGAAGCGGCTGTGTCCGCAGCTGGTCTTCATTCCGGGGCGCATGGATGTGTATAAGTCGGTATCCCGTCAGATACATGAGATTTTCCATGAATATACGGATGTCATAGAACCGATCTCGTTGGATGAGGCTTTCTTGGATGTGACGGAAAACAAGCCCGGCATTCCTTTGGCTGTGGACATAGCCAAAGAAATCAAGCGGAAAGTGCGCGAGCGGCTGAGTCTGGTGGCTTCTGCCGGGGTTTCCTATAACAAGTTTCTTGCCAAAATAGCGTCCGATTATCGTAAACCGGACGGCTTATGCACTATTCATCCCGATCAGGCTTTGGAGTTTATAGCTCGTTTGCCGATAGAGAGTTTTTGGGGAGTGGGCCCGGTGACGGCAAAGAAGATGCATGTCTTGGGAATACACAATGGCGAACAGCTTCGTGCCTGTTCGCAGGCAATGCTGATGCGTGAGTTTGGGAAAGTGGGAGGTGTTTATTATGATTTTGCCAGGGGGATTGATCTTCGTCCGGTAGAGGCAGTGCGTGTCCGCAAGTCTGTCGGGTGTGAGCATACCCTGGAAAAGGACATCAACCGCCGGGCATCGGTCATTATCGAACTGTATCATGCGGCGGTGGAACTGGTGGGACGTTTGGAGCATAAGAATTTCCGGGGGAATACGCTGACGCTGAAAATCAAGTTCCATGATTTCAGTCAGATCACCCGCAGCATTACGCAATCCGGGGAGCTGACCACGCTCGATGCCATTCTTCCATTGGCAAAGCAACTGTTGAAGGAAGTGGACTACGAGCATCATCCCATCCGGCTGATAGGCCTTTCGGTCTCCAATCCTCGTGAAGAAAACGATGAAAAAGGCGTTTGGGAACAACTGAGTTTTGAATTTAGGGACTGGGAATTTGATAAATAAGCGGAAAAGAATGTTATATTTGTACCGAACATAAAAAAAATGATGCAATGGGTTGTCTAATGAATGTCTTGTGGCTGGTGTTTGGCGGCATCTTTACTGCCGTAGAGTACATGATAGCCAGTTTGTTGATGATGATTACAATCGTGGGAATTCCTTTCGGCATGCAGACCATGAAAATGGCGGGGCTTGCTTTGTGGCCTTTCGGCAAGGATGTGCGCAGTGGCGACCGTTCAAGCGGATGCCTTTACATTCTGATGAATGTATTGTGGATTTTTCTGGGAGGAATATGGATTTGCCTTTCGCATTTAGGATTCGGAATATTGCTGTGCATCACTATAATCGGTATTCCTTTCGGCATGCAGCATTTTAAGCTTGCAGCCCTGGCACTGGCTCCTTTCGGAAAGGACATCGTGACGGTGTAGGTATGCCGGCCCCGCACAGGCGGGAGAACTGTAAAAGAAGAGGGCAGGAAACTGAAAAATTTCCTGCCCTCGTTCATTTTATTTAAAGGTGTAATTTACATGGTTATGGAGGCTTGCTTTGCAAGCAGTTTTTGCAGTCTGCCGTTCAGTGTTTGGCACATAGCTCCGTTGCCCATTGCCTGATAGCGTTTGATACGGTACTGTAACATAAAAATCTCATTAGAACTCTTTTTCATAATCTTCTTCTTTTTTTGCCTTCCGCGTTTCGGAAAGCTGTTAAACATCTTTTATTGTTTTCTCTATTATCAACACTGCAAAGATACGAATTATTTATGAAAATACATGTTGTACAACATAAGAATATTCATAATAGGTCAATTATAGGGTAAAAATACGTAGTTTTGCCTCCGGTATTACAAAACGGTTACATTCGGGAGGAATATGATGAATAAATTGGTCTCACTTTTGCGAAGCCCTTATCCGGTGCTGTTTCAGCGGTGGAAATCGGTGGTTATACCTTCGGCCATTGTGGCCTTTATACTCTATGCGTTCCAGCCGTTTGGCATCTCCTTGAAAGAAGGAAGCAAGTTGGGGATAGCCATAGGGTCGGGGGGCATTACGGCGGGAGCGTCTGTCATCTGCCATTATTTGCTGCCGGCACTGTTTCCTTCTTACTATAAAGAGCAGCATTGGACGCTGGGCAAATATGTCTTGGACCTGCTTCTGCTCTTCTTTCTGATAGCGGTGGGGTTATGGCTTTATATATCGTGGCTGAGCGGCATAGGGATGAATGGCTCATTGTTCCTCTTGGTATGCACGTGGGTGATGATTCTGGCTCCTTTCCCGCTTGTCTTTTGCCTGATATGGAACCGGAATATGGTGTTGGCGCGCAATCTGAAGGAAGCGGCCGAAATAAACTCTTTCCTGTCGAGGAAGATGTCTGCGGAGGGTGACGGAAACTCTCCCGAAAAGAAAGAAGGAGACACAGGCAGGCTGGTCTTTTCCGGCGGGACAAAGGATGTGCTGGAGGTGAGCGATTGTGATTTCCTTTATGCGGAGGCCGAGGGAAATTATGTGAGGGTGGTTTTTGCTGCTGCCGGAGATGGGAAACCGGTGCGGAAGTTGCTGCGTATAACGATGAAGCAGGCGGAGGAGACCGTTGCACGTTGTCCCCTCATCATCCGTTGCCATCGTGCTTTTCTGGTCAATGTGCAGAAGGTGGTGGAAGTGTATGGAAACTCGCAGGGATGCCGCCTGAGGCTGAGAGGCTGCCGGGAGGAAGTACCCGTATCCAGAGCCTGTGTGAAGCAGGTGAAAGCCCTGATAGAAGATAGGGTGTAGGCTTTGTTATTCGTCACAGAAATACGCTGTTTGTCACAGGGCACAAGCGTTTTGTCACATATCCGGGCGGTCTGTCCCGGATATTTTTTTGCTTCTGATTCTTCATTTATGTTTGCTGCCGAAAACAAAAAAGTAGAATCAGAAATAGAAAAACGGAATGAAGCGGAAAACATTTTTTTCAGTATTGGGAGCCTTGTTGATCTTACAGTCTGCCGCAGCGCAGAAAGCGGTACTTGATACCGTATATCTCCAATTGAATCTCGACAGTGTAGGTCTGGACGAGGTGGTGGTGAAAGGCCGCAGGACACCGGTAGCCAACAGCCGCTGGAGCGATATGACTCCGGTGGATCTGGTTACGGTGGGAGGCGCCAACGGTGACCTGTACAAAGCGTTGCAGATATTGCCGGGCACGCAGGTGCAGGGCGAAACCGGGGAACTGCTGGTGAGGGGAGGTAGCAGCTACGAAACCCAGACCTACATAGACGGTATGCATGTGCTGAATCCCTATACCTCGAACGGGATAAACACTCCGGCGCGCAGCCGTTACTCCACGTTTATGTTCAGCGGTGTCAATCTGGCTTCCGGAGGCGCCCCGCTGGAGTATGGGGAGGCGCTTTCGGCGGTGCTGCCTTTGGAGACGAAAGATCACAGCGACATCAATAAGCTGGGAATGAACTTCTCCTCTGTCGGTTTGGGCGGAGGAGGTACGGGGACTTTCGACAAAGGATCTTTGTCTGTCGATTTGAATTATCAGAACCTGAAGTATTACGATAAGGTTTATTCCGGAAGGCTTGATTTCGAGAAGCCTTATCGCCTGTTTGCCGGAGCTGCCCAGTTTCGCTATGCTCCCGGCAGCGCAACGCTTTTGAAGGTCTATGCGCAATACGACCGGACGGATTTCTCTACTTACGAAGGAGGCGAGCGCCGCCTGTTCGGGCTGGGCGAGGACAATGTTTATGTCAATGCTACCTTGCGCCATCGTACAACTGCCGAATGGGACTGGTTTGCGGGAGCTGCTTTTTCCTATTATGAGGAGAAAATAAACGGTGCGGCTCTGGCGGGGGATGATTGGCTGGAACGCCAGCAGGAACTGCATCTCAAACTGAAGACCTTTAAACGCTTTTCATCCCTACTGCGTTTTGACATGGGACTTGAAAGCTATATCCGCCATTATGCAAACCACTATCTGCTGCCCGGAATCAAGGACTATAACCGCATGTCGCCTACAATCAGCGCCGGATTTTTCTCGGCAACTTATTATCCGGTGGAGCAGTTGAAGGCGGAGCTTTCTTTCCGTACGGAATATACCTCCTTGAACCGGAAAGTGAATTTCTCTCCTCGTTTGGCATTGAACTATTACTGGGGAGATGTAGTGCTGTCTGCCACTGCAGGACGTTATACGCAGTTGCCGGAGAACAACTGGCTGGCACGCCGGCATGAATTGCTCTCCGAGGTATGTGTGCAGTATAACTTAGGCGCCCAATATAGCAATGAAGGACGTCTCTACAAAGCCGAACTCTATTATAAGGATTATGCCCGGCTGGCATTGGAGGAAACCGCTGCCGATACGGGGACGGCAGTTCTGACTTCCAATGGATACGGCCATAGCAAAGGCATTGACTTGTTTTTTCGTGACCGTTCCTTGTTCAGGAATCTGGAATATCAGTTGTCTTATACCTATAATATATCCAAACGTAAATATCAGAAATACCCGGAACTGACCACTCCCCAGTATGCCACGCGCCATAATGCGGCGGCTGTGTTGAAGTACACCCTGCCGGGCCTGCACTCCATTGTCAGTCTGACGAACCGATTCAGCAGCGGACGCCCCTACCACAACCCTGCACTGCCGGGCTTGATGAATGACGAGGTAAAACCCTATAACAGCCTTGATGTGGGAATCACTTATCTGGCAAGCAAAAAAGTGATTGTCCATGCCTCCGCAACCAATATTCTGGCGCGGAAAAACGAGTTTGGAAAGATTGATAATAAAGCGGTTCTGGCATCCTCCGATCATTTTTTCTATGTGGGCGTCTACATCACTTTGGGAAAGAAAGCGGCCTACGATGTATCTAACTTCTAATTGATGATTCTAAAACAATTTGACTTATAACTCTTTAAAATGCAGTGATAATGAAAACAATGATTATTCTTTTTGTACTGGCGTGGCAAGGAGCAGCCGGACTGCTGTTTGCTCAGAAACTGACCCTCGAAGTACGTGGTTTCGAAGCGATAAAAGGACGGCTTAATGTTACCTTTTATCATTCGCAGGAAACGTTTATGAAAGAACCGCTGGCCACTTTCAGAGTAGATGTGGTGGCGCCGACTCTCTCCATTCCTTGCAAAGGGCTTCCGGCCGGTGCCTATGCCGTCGCCCTTTTTCAGGATGAGAACGGGAACGATAAGCTGGACACCACCGCCTTTGGCGCTCCTACGGAGAAATATGGTTTCAGCAATGATGCCAGAGGGGTGATGGGGCCTCCAAGCTACGATAAATGTGTTTTCTATTTTACCCAAGATACGACTTTGGTGGTGCACGTGAAGTAGGCATGCAGGAGCCTGTCGGCTTTCTCATCAAAAAAGGAGGGGAGGTGAAACTTTTATGAGGGAAATGAGGCGGACTCTGAATATAATCCCTATTTTTGTAGTCCAACCTTAATAATACATTTTATGAGACGGACTACACAACTTTTCGGCGTTTTGGGGCTGGTACTTCTCTTGGCAGCTTGCAGTGAGCCGCATTTTATGACGGATACTTCCTACCGCTGTCGGGTGGAGCAGGATTTTCTGCAAAAGCAGGCTTTGATGACGCAAGGCGGCTTTTTCTCGATATTCAACTCGGATCTGCCGGTTTACGAACGTGAGGCGCTGGAGTTTCTTTATGCCTATATGCCTCTGGCCGATATTACGGATTATCCCGGAGAGTTTCATTTGATGAATGTGCGTGCTTCCCGGCGGGCTGCCGGTGAAATGCCTTGGGGGAGGGATATTCCCGAAGATGTATTCCGGCATTTTGTTCTGCCGGTGCGTGTGAACAACGAGCATCTGGACAGCGCGCGTGTCGTCTTCTACGAGGAATTGAAAGACCGGGTGAAATCTCTTTCTTTGCAGGATGCCATTTTGGAAGTGAATCACTGGTGCCATGAGAAGGCTGTCTATAAACCTTCCGATGCCCGTACAAGCTCTCCTTTGGCAACGGTACGTACCGCCTACGGCCGTTGCGGCGAGGAGTCCACATTGCTGGTGGCGGCACTCCGTTCGGTAGGTATTCCGGCGCGGCAGGTCTATACGCCCCGTTGGGCGCATACCGATGACAACCATGCCTGGGTAGAAGCGTGGGCAGGTGGGAAGTGGTATTTTCTGGGTGCTTGCGAACCCGAACCGGTGCTTAATCTCGGTTGGTTCAATGCGCCCGCCAGCCGGGGCATGTTGATGCATACAAAAGTGTTCGGGCGCTATGAGGGAACGGAAGAGGTGATGTCTGTTACTCCCAACTACACCGAAATCAATGTGATTGATAATTATGCACCCACAGCAAAAGCCTCTGTAACCGTTGTGGATGCGGATGGAAAGCCCGTAGATAATGCCTGCGTGGAGTTCAAACTTTACAACTACGCGGAATTTTATACGGTTGCTGTCAAGCACACCGACGCCGACGGCACTTGCGGACTGACAGCCGGGAAAGGAGATATGCTGGTGTGGGCTTCCAAGGACGGACGTTTCGGGTTTGCCAAACTTTCCTTCGGCAAGCAGCAGGAACTGACGGTGTGCCTTGACAAAAAAGAGGGGGACACATTCGCCGTAGATATAGATATTGTACCGCCACCGGAAACTGCCAACCTGCCCGAAGTTACGCCGGAACAGCGTGCGGAGAACGACCGCAGGCTGGCGCAGGAGGATTCTATACGCAATGCTTATACGGCAACGTTCATGACGGAAGATGAGGCTGCCGGTTTTGTACGTTCTTTAGGCGTGAGTTTGAATGTGCATGAAGTGGAGCAGGCTGTGAAATATTTGGTGGCTTCTTGTGGCAATCACGCTGTGTTGCAGGAGTTTCTGAAACAGTCAACGACCGATAATAATACGGGACTTGCCATATCTTTGCTGGGACAGCTCTCTGCGAAAGATTTGCGGGATGTCCGCCTTGAGGTTCTGAACGATCATCTCCGGAATACTCCTGCAAAAACATCCGGTTCTTATTATTACAGCGCATTGCTCAATCCCCGTATTTCAACAGAAGAGTTGACGGCATATAAGTCTTTCTTCCGCAAAGTGCTGGATGAAAAGACTGCCGCAGCCTATCGCTCACAGCCGCAGCTGCTGGTGGAGTGGTGTATCAGGAATATTGTGCTGAATGATTCACTGAATTCGCAACGAATCCTGATGTCGCCTGAGGGAGTGTGGAAATCCGGGATAGCGGACAGGCGCTCGCGGGATATTTTCTTTGTGGCAATGGCGCGTAGCGTAGGTGTTCCTGCATGGATAGACGAAGTGACGGGAAAAGTGCATTATCAAGATTTGGCGCATCATCCGAACTTGAAGGAAGGGGCTGCATATATTGTAGATTTTGAAAAGGAACTGACGGAAATCGTTCCGCTTTTGGGGAGGGTGGGAGCCGTTTATCACCCGACAGCGGTGGTTGATAATCCTAAATATTATTCTCATTTCACATTGTCGAAGTTTGATAATGGCATGCTTCGTTTGCAGAATTACGACGAAGAGAATACAACATGGGAGACTCTGTTGAAGGTAGGGCGGCCTATGCCGGCCGGATATTATGTCATGGTCACAGGTACGCGCCTTGCAAATGGGGGAGTGCTGGCACGAATGACATCTTTGAGCGTTGCTGCGGATGAGTATGCCGAGACAAAGCTGGTCATGCGTGAGAGTAAGGACGAAATACAGGTGATTGGCAGTTTTAATTCTGAGTCTCTTTTTGCTCCATGTGATGCAGGATTCAAGGTTGACACTTTGTCCAAGCAAAGTTTATTGCAGGTATGCGGACGTGGCTATTTTGTAGTCGGGATATTGGGTGTCAATCAAGAACCGACGAACCATGCATTGAGGGATATTGCTGCCTTGAAGGATGATTTGGAGAGGTGGGGACGTAAGCTGGTTTTGCTTTTCCCGGATGAGGCCCGGTGCAAGAAATTCCGTCCGGAAGAGTTTCCGGGGTTGCCGTCTACCGTTATTTATGGTGTGGACACAGATGGCATTTCTGCCCGGATAGCAGAGGATATGAAGTTCAGGCATAAGGAAACACTGCCGGTTTTCATCATTGCAGATACATTCAACCGGGTAGTCTTTGTGTCGCAAGGCTATACAATCGGTCTGGGAGAACAACTGATGAAGACGGTGAAAGGGCTGTGATTGGTGAGATGCGATATCAGGTCGCAATGCTGATTACGAAAGTATGGCGGCGATTGTGGCTTTCACTCTTTCTTTGGTTGTCACGTTCCGTTCAAATTCATTGATTTGTACGGTTGAGCCCATGGGAACCTGCTCTTTGCGGTATTGCATACGGCTTGCTATGGTTTCTCTTGCCGAAAAATGGAATTCGTGGATGCCGGTCTCATTGGCGATGTGTGCAATGTTGGTTTCATTCACCCCGCAGCCTGCAAGTAGAGTGATGCGCCCTGCGGCTTGCTGTTGGAGCTCTTTCAGTAAAGGAATGCCTAGCTCGGCAGTAGGTTGCTGCCCGGAGGTCAGGATACGGTCGCATCCGAGACTGATGATTTCTTCCAGTGCTTTTTGGGGATTGCAGCAGACATCGAAAGCCCGGTGGAAAGTTACCGACATGCCCTGAGCTGCTTCCATAAGTTGTTTCATCAGAGGAATGTCAACTTCTCCGTCCGGAGTAAGGCATCCCAGCACAATACCGTCTGCCTCTAAGCGGCGGGCATTGTCAATATCCTTTAGCATGATGCGTTGCTCGATAGGAGAGTACAGGAAATCACCGCCGCGAGGGCGGATAATGACGTGCAGCCTGGTGTTTTGCAAAACTTCTCTTGCTATGACAATGTCGCCATAAGAAGGAGTGGTTCCCCCTTCGGGTATCCCGGCACACAATTCTACCCGGTCGGCACCACCCGCCTGGGCGGCCATACAGCTCTCTACGGAGTTTGCACAGACTTCAAATAAATATTCCCTCATAGCTTTTATCTTTGTTTTGTATCCGCAAAAATAAGAAAACTCTGCGAACTCCGGAAGCAGATGAATTTAAAAAAGAAGGAGCGTCGGATTTGATACCGGCGCTCCTTTTATCGTTTCAATATTTGTTTTCTCTTATTTACTTGGCATAGCTCACTGCACGTGTTTCACGAATAACGGTAATCTTCACCTGTCCCGGATAAGTCATTTCATCCTGTATCTTCTTGGCAATTTCGCCGGAAAGGTTTTCTGTTGCCTTATCGTCAATCTTGTCTGCACCGACGATTACGCGCAATTCGCGTCCTGCCTGGATGGCATAGGTCTTTGTTACGCCCGGATAGGACATTGCCAATTGTTCAAGGTCGTTCAAACGTTTGATGTAAGCCTCTACTATTTCGCGGCGTGCTCCCGGACGTGCACCGGAGATAGCATCGCAGACCTGTACGATAGGAGCCAGCAGGCTGGTCATTTCCACTTCGTCGTGGTGAGCGCCGATAGCATTGCAGATATCCGGCTTTTCTTTGAATTTCTCTGCCAGTTTCATACCGTAGAGTGCATGTGGCAATTCCGGTTCCTCATCAGGCACCTTACCAATGTCATGCAGCAATCCGGCACGTTTTGCCTTCTTGGGATTCAATCCTAATTCGGATGCCATTACAGCACATAAGTTGGCTGTTTCGCGGGCGTGCTGTAACAGGTTCTGACCGTAAGAAGAACGGTATTTCATCTTACCGATGATACGGATTAGCTCAGGATGCAGGCCATGAATACCTAAGTCTATGGTAGTACGCTTACCGGTTTCGATTATTTCCTCTTCCACCTGCTTGCGCACTTTGGCCACTACTTCCTCGATGCGTGCCGGGTGGATGCGTCCGTCCGTTACCAGCTGGTGCAATGCCAAACGGGCAATCTCACGACGAACCGGGTCGAATGCCGACAATACGATAGCTTCCGGAGTATCATCCACAACGATTTCCACGCCGGTGGCTGCTTCCAGTGCACGTATGTTACGCCCTTCACGACCGATGATGCGTCCTTTGATTTCATCCGATTCGATATGGAATACAGTAACGGAATTTTCGATAGCCGTTTCTGTTGCTACGCGCTGAATGGATTGTATAACGATGCGTTTGGCTTCTTTGCTCGCTGTCAGCTTGGCATCGTCCATGATGTCGTTGATGTAGGATTGCGCCTGTGTCTTGGCTTCTTCCTTCAAGGACTCTACCATACGTTCTTTGGCTTCTTCGGCGGAAAGGCCGGAAATAGCTTCCAGTTTCTCGATTTCCTGGCGCTGCATGTGTTCCAGTTCCTCTTTCTTCTTGTCGACGATAACCAATTGGGCTTCCAAATTCTCTTTCACCGCTTCGGCTTCCACTTTCTTGCGTTGAATTTCTTCCTGACGCTGGTTCAGCACCAGTTCGCGTTGTTTCAACTTGTTTTCTGCCTGCTGTATCTTTTGATTACGAAGTGATACCTCTTTCTCTAAATCCGCTTTCTTGTTCAGGAACTTTTCCTTTACTTCCAGTAACTTATTCTTTTTAATCACTTCCGCTTCTGTTTCGGCTTCTTTGAGGATTTTGTCGTATTTGGACTTCAACCCATGCTTGAAGAACATGTACGAAGCAAATCCGCCGACAATGAAACAGGCAATGGATACTACTATTGTAACTACTGTTTCTGACATTTTATTAATTTGTTTTAAGTATATAAATAAAAAACACTGCATAAAAACCTGTCTGTTACAAGACAAGGCTTTTGTACAGTGCGTAATGTTGTTCTCTCGTAAAAACAGAACAGAAAATCGTTTCCTTATTTTTCCTTGAAATAGGTTTCCAATACTTCTGTCAGTTCCTTTATCTTGGCTGTATAGGGGGCAGTATCATTACGGTCTTTCAATTGAAGGGTCTCCAAAGCAAATTGATAAGCTACCATAGCTATAATTCTCTCTGAAGAGATGTTCTGATAATGTTCCCGATACGCATTGATCCGGATATTTACCTGCTTGGCAGCTTCCCTTACTATTTCCTCGTCCTCGCGATTGATTGTGAGGGGATAGGTCGCTCCTGCCATTTGCAGGTTTATCTTTATCTTATCGTTCATACATCCTCTTTCTTTTATTCATTCAACAAAGCGATGCATTTATCGACTTCACGCACTAATTTGGACAATCGCAGCTTCGTCTCTTTTACGTCACTGCCGTTAAGGCTGATTGTCGTTGCTGTTTTTAGGTTTGTATAGTTAATCTCCAGCTCTTTATAATCAGCTTGCACTTTCTCGTATTCTTCCTTTTTTGCCTCGAGAAGTTGCTTAAGTTCAGCATTTTCGCGTTTTAATTCATCATGCAGATAGATTAAATGCCGCAGTCTGGCTTCAAAAGTACTTAATAGCTTCTTTTCTTCGTCTGTCATTACTACACCAAAATTGTACACAAAAATACAATTAACTTGGAGATTACAAAAGCTTTTCGAGGAAAAATGTTTCGTATATGTTGAAATAAGGGGAAAATAAGGCTGCATAATCTAACAAAATGAGAGTTTCATGCAATGTTCCTCTATTTTTTATCTTTAATAATTGCCATGAACTTTATCTTCATAAAATAGTTCACAAAATAGTTTGGTTTATGAAATAAACTGTTCATATTTGTGTCAGTGATCGTTTGGACTGTTGCAGTTGTAACGAATTGCGTTGAGAAATCTTTTGAATAATAGGAATAAGGAATAAGACAGTATGAGAATTTTAGTTACTTATGCCGTTCAGGGTGAGTTTACGGAATTGAAGTTTCCCGGTTTGATAGGAGAAGAGGAAGTGCAGGTGGGTTATCTTCGCACCGGAATAGGAAAAGTGAAATCGGCTTTTTATCTGGCGGAAGCGATTAGTAGTGCACAGCCGGATTTGGTTGTTAATGTGGGTACGGCAGGTACTGTCCGTCATCAGGTGGGGGATATTTTGGTATGCCGTCATTTCATAGACCGCGATATGCAGAGACTGTCTGGCTTTGACATGGAGTGTGAGATAGATTCTTCGGAACTGTTGGAGCAAAAAGGCTACTGTCTACATTGGCAGGGAGAGGGAGTGTGCAATACCGGTGACACTTTTCTGACGGAATTGTCGGATGTAAAAGGGGATGTGGTGGACATGGAGGCTTATGCCCAGGCATTGGTGTGCCGCGCCAAGAATACGCCGTTCATTGCAGTGAAGTACGTGACGGATATTATCGGGCAGAACTCTGTGAAGCATTGGGAAGATAAACTTGCAGATGCCCGCAAGGGATTGGGAGAATTTCTTGAAGCATTGGGAGGAGTGGTTTAGTGTATACTTCGTAATAGCAAGGCTCCGCCTCATTTCAGCGTTTTGAAAGAGAGGATGTGATAACTTGTTCCCGCTGCAATCAGTAGCAACAGTATTTTCAGCCACCAATAGGGAGCAATAAAAAAGACGCAGTTGAGGATTGTTATCCATATCAGTGATACGGAAACGATTTTCGCTCTTAACGGAATAGCTTTGTTCTCGCGGAAGTTACGGATATAGTTTCCCAGATATTTCTGGTGCAACAGCCAGTTGTAAAGACGGGGAGAGCTGCGTACGTAAAGGGCGGCTGTGAGTAGCAGAAATGGGGTTGTTGGCAGCAACGGAAGGAAAATTCCGATGATGCCAAGTATTAAAGAAAGTGTACCGAATAGAATATAAAGGGCTTTCATGTTGCAAAAATAGAATAAATAACTGTCAATTCCAGTGTTTTTTGTACTTTTGCTGCTGCATCGAGGTGACATTAGATGCGTAGTTCTATAAAAATGATATTTTAATTAGCGTATTAACAGTATGTATACAGTCATTAAACGAATGGAAGTTTCGGCTGCCCATAGCCTGAAACTTTCCTATCAAAGTAAATGTGAGAATCTGCATGGTCACAATTGGATAATCACAGTTTTCTGCCGTTCCAAAGAGTTGAATTCCGATGGAATGGTGGTTGATTTCAGCCATATCAAACAAGCGGTGAAAGAAAAGCTGGACCACCGGAATATCAATGAAGTCCTTCCTTTTAATCCTACTGCCGAGAATATCGCGCGCTGGATATGCGACCAGATACCGACTTGCTTCAAGGTAGAAGTGCAGGAGTCCGAATCGAATATAGCTGTCTATGAGGAGGATTGACGAGGTTGTTTATGAGAAAGATCAACGAGATATTTTATAGCTTGCAGGGAGAGGGCTTTCATACGGGCACTCCGGCGGTCTTTATACGCTTCTCCGGTTGTAACCTGAAGTGTTCTTTCTGCGATACGCAGCATGAGGAGGGAGTTCTGATGTCCGATGAGGAAATTTTGGACGCGGTAGGGGAGTATCCTGCTACAACGGTGATACTGACGGGCGGAGAACCTTCACTTTGGATCGACCGGGAGTTTGTGGACCGTCTGCACCGGATAGGAAAGTATGTCTGCATCGAGACTAATGGAACGCGCGCGTTGCCGGATAATATAGACTGGGTGACTTGCTCGCCCAAACAAGGTGCAAAGCCGGTCATTTCGCGTATGGATGAAGTGAAAGTGGTGTACGAAGGGCAGGATATAACCGTATATGAGTTGCTTCCTGCCGGACACTTTTTTCTGCAGCCTTGTTCATGCAGCAATGTTGCGGAAACTGTGGCTTGCGTAATGCAGCATCCGAAATGGAGATTGAGTTTGCAGACACATAAGCTGATTGATATCCGGTAGTTATATGCTGCCTTGTGTCTGGAAGTGTGTTATGGCATGATAGTGTTGTAGCGAAAAGAAAAGTGGAGCAGTGTGTGGCATATTCAATATGCCCGGACATACTTGAACATACCGCACACTGACAATCAGAGTAAAACTTGTGAAAGGTTCAAAATATGTCCGGGCACGTTTCCTTATTTATTTCTCTTCACATTGGTACTTGAAGAAATCTACGTCAACGTATCCACCGGTCTTTTTGGTTGCATAGTTGAAGATGCCGAACTTCGTACCCATAAAGAAACGACGATAGTCGAACACCATGCGGTAGTCCTTTGTACCAATCTGCATCCACTGCCCGCCATCGAAGCTGTAAAAGAAGTTGGCTGCATCGCGTCCGCCACGCTGACCGGGACGGAATTTGCCGTCCAGACGTAACCAGATCTTTGGCTGTTTGGCATTGACAAGTTTGGTTATATCGACGGTCTCGATTATCTTCTCATCAACATTCGTTACGGCTTTCTCACGTTCGGTCAAGGTGACTTTCTGTTCACTCATCTCAAGTGTCAGTTTTTTGCCATTCTTCTTTACGGTCAGCACACCGCTGTCGCCGTTGAATGCAGCCAGTCCGGCACAGTCGCCATCTTTCATTTTCGACAAGTCCATACAGATGTAGCCGCTGCAAGCCGGTCCTTCCATACGCTGTGTCAGCGTGTTGGGGGCTAAATAGAGGTTAGGTACCACGCGGCTGGTCTTCAGTCGCAGGAATCCCGGACGCTCAGTCAGGCTCCACGCCTGGTCTACGGGATTGTGGTTCCATTGCCAATGTAAGCCTAATCGGGTGTCGTCGAAATCATCGGGCAGAACAATGCTTGTAGCCGGTTGCCCGCTTTTGTATGGACGCATGATTTCGGGCACTTTATAGTTTTCATCGCCCAACATCGGCCAGCCGTCAATCCAGCGGACAGGAGACAATGTCAGCACACGACCCACACCGCCACGATCCTGGAACATAATGCCGTACCAGTCGCCTTCCTCGGTATCCACAATAGTGCCTTGTGCCAGATGGCGGAAACCACCGAAATCACTCTCCAGAATAACGTGCTTCTCCCACTTGCCGTTCAAGTCTTTGGTGCGGTAGCACACCTCACGCCGGTTCAGCCCACTGCTATAGGCTTGACTGATGAGCATAGCATAATAGGTGCCGCGATGCTTGATGACGCGGGTGCCTTCCAACAATCCGGTCTCTTCTTTTTCACGCTGGAAATAGTGGCGCAAGCTACCCTCGACAACTCCTTTCAAATCGGGTGTCAGCTGGCACATCTCGCCCGTTCCAAAGAAAACGTAAGGCGTGCCGTCGTCATCGAAGAACAAGGTGGCATCGTGAAAATGGCGCATACGTGCATGGATGGTCCATGGTCCCTCGGCTTTCGGTGCGGTAAATATATAGGTGTCGCCCATAGCGCCCTGTTCATTAGGGGCCAACAGTGCCCAGAACTTACCGTTGTGAAATTTCAGTGATGTGGCCCACTGTCCGCGTCCATAGACGGTACCTACACCTTCGCCCTTCTGCTGGTCGAGTGGCAATGAGAACGAAAGGTCATACTTGGGGGAGTCTGTCAGCTTATCGAAAATATAACTCACTGTTTTCCAGTTTTTCAGATCTTTCGATGCCATTACCGGTGCGCCGGGCATCAGGTGCATGGTGGTGCTGACCAGATAAAACGTATCCCCCACACGAATGACATCGGGATCGGGCACATCGGCCCACAACATCGGATTTTTAATCGGTGCTTCTTTCACCGGCTGGGCAACGCTAATGGTGCACAGCATACTTAACAATAGACAAGAAAATAAATACTTCATAATGTTAGATTGGAATTATTATTTACTCAAATAAAATGATATGAAACAATTATAGCTTGCAAGTTAAGCAACAAAAAGATTATCCCCAATTCTTTCTGTAAACTTTTTTGTTAAAGTAACGAAAATATTTTTCGTAAAATACAAGAAGTAAAGTAGGAAAAACATTATTCGTTATGAGATAAGGAACCACCTGTTTAAGCTGTTTCAGCTTATGTGGATATACTGCTTTTTCTACATATTTCGGAATATGAAAATATGAGATGTCAAACTACTGGGTATTCAATTTGTCCGACTTTCACCCGGCCCATAAACAGAAAAAAGCTATAAGTGGTAAACTTACAGCTTTCTATCATTGCACGGGAGGAGAGGCTCGAACTCCCGACACCCGGTTTTGGAGACCGGTGCTCTACCAACTGAGCTACTCCCGTATTTGCGGCTGCAAAGGTAATAGAATCTTTCAAATCCGCAAGCTCTTTGTCGCTTTATTTTAAAGGGAAAGTTGCTTATAGCATTTGTAAGTCCTGATACATAATGCGATACGCTGCCGTTTTTTTTTCTAAAGCAAGTGGATAGGCTCTTGATGAAGAAGGCATGCGATAGAGGCGCATGAGGCGACCTTCAAAAATGAATTCTGTAAAGTCTCCCACTTTGGGTTCTTTTAATGAAAATAGCGCACAGAGTGTATCTGTGGCCTTCTGTCCGGTAGTGACAATTGCCTTACATAGCGGTAATTGCCGTAGCAGTGCCGCGATGTCGGTAGGCTGAACCACTTCGAGAAACTTGTCAGAGGCATTGTCCTGCAACCGCCGTATGGACGTGGCAGTATCGAACAAGGCTATACCTTTTTCGTTCAAAAAACTGATGATATGCTCTTTGCAAAAGGCTTTTAGGGATTTATCTACAAAATGGTCTTTATCATTGAAAAACAAGAGACCTGTAATGCGCCACATGTCATTGTTCCAATTGGGATAGTAAAAGTCCATTGACCACCGTTTTTTCTGCGGCGGGAAGCTCCCCAGCATCAGCAATTGTGCATTGGCGGGGAGAAAAGGTTCCAAAGGATGCTGTTCTATTTCCGGTTTTGCCATATCCAGTTTTCTTCTTCTTTTGCAAATATCGTTATTCTGTATAAATTATTAAAAGAATAATCGATATATTTGTAGAGACACTTTGAGTTGTTTATAGAAAATCTAATAGTATGATAGACCGAAAAGCGATTGAGATTTCAAAGGTTAGTGTGGCAGATGCTTCCCAAATCGTGGAGTTACAAAATGAGTTGTTGCTGAATGACAGACGAGACTACAAGGACGGATTTCTGGTATCCGGCTTTAGAGAGGAGCAGTATCGTGATTTTGCTGTGCGATATGAATACTTCTATAAGATAGTGGTGCATGGAGAACTGGCAGGAGTGTTATTGGCTTATGAAAGTAAGCATATTGAAATGGATGAAAAATCTAATATGTTGTTGAAATATGCTTTGAATAAGGAGTTCGTATTGATAAAGCAGGTATTCGTGAGCCCGGATTTTCAAAGAAAAGGAATCGCTTCATTCCTTTATGATTATTTGCAGGATATTATTGGCGGAAAAAAGCCTTTAGTGGCTGTTGTCGTGCTTGATCCGTTCAATTCCGGAAGTTCTTATTTTCATCAGGAGAAGGGATTTCATGAATTCCTGAATTTCGTTCCGGATGCCGATCCCGACGGTGTTGTGCGTAAAAGGGCGGCTTGGATAAAACCTTCTGCCGAAGCGAAGGGGAACATTATGTTCGATCTGCGTTTGAACAACACGATAGACGGGACGGATGATCTGGGAGATGTTATGGTGTCGCGTATGGAGAACCTTGTGCAGCTTTACATCCATGAGGACAATTTGAATTGGACTAAGTTTAGTTTGCAGACTACCATTCTGTTTGCCTTGTTCGCCACTTTTGCCTATTTCTATGAAAAAGAAATATTGCCGGATACTTTTCCTGTACTGGTTACAGTGGGAATATGGGGCGCCATAATAAATATTCTTTTTATCCTGAAGATACGGAGTGGCATCAGGTATATGAATACTTATAAAGGAAAGATACAGGATTTTGATTTATTGGTTTCTTTCCACTATCCTAAGTTGAAGAAGATATTCAATAGAGACGAGTTCATAGCCCGGAAATCGATAACCTGCCGTTTGCTATATTTTACTTCAGTTGTAGGGCTAATCAGTTGGGTGGTGGTTTCAGTACTACTGGTATGCAAAGCAATGCATTGGTTCACTATATTCTAAAACAAGGACGCAATGGGATACTTGCATATAGCAGCAGTAACTCCATTGCGTCCTTATTTGTTTTATTTGTCTTCCGCTGTTTTATTTTTCGGTTCTTTCTTTGCCAGCAGAACGATGTTGTACACATATTCGGTCATCCATTGCTCTGAGTATCCCAGACGTTCTTTGTACTGGCGGACTGTCATGGCTGTTTTGTGTACATCATCTTTTTTCCAAACGGTTTTGGTGCAGACCTCATGCACTGTTTTTTCAGTCATACTGCGTAATGCACCTTTAAAGATGGACGGCATGCGGAATTTCCATTGCATCAGATTGCCCATCAGCATCATCAGGTCATTGGAAAATCCCTGATACATGAAAAGGTAACCTTGTACATCATTTTGTGTGCGGCAATGCTTTTTTACGGAAGCATCGATTTCCTTAAAGAAGTTTTCACTGATTCCGTAGTCCTGCATCAACATCTTGCGGGAAGCTGTTTTTTCTGCCTGCCCCAGACGACCGCCTTGTGTGGGGATCTTGAACAGACGCTTGAAGTTGGCCACATCCGGAACAAAGCGGATGTTGGTAATACCCAAATTTGCAGCTATCACAGATTGGAAATAGACGCGTGTCAATGAAACGAAGTCTTCCACATTTTTGGAAGAGACTTCTTCTGAATTCTTGTTGAATAGTTTGGCAAATATACCCATGATGATAATTTTTCTAATTTACGGGTGCAAAGGTAGCAAATAACTTGCTTTTTACCAGCGCTCCAACTCTTTTTCTACTTCATTTCAGTTTGAAGTGAAATTTATGTCCTTCGAAGACGGGTTCCACAATGTCGTAACGGATGAATTTTGCCAGCAGATGCTCTGCGGCACGACGTGACAGATGCGCCAAGCGGCAATAGCGGTTCAGTGAAAGCCGGTCGTTTTGCTCCAATAAATCAAGCAATAACTGTTCCCGTTCGGTATATTCCATTAATTCTCCTTTGGGACTTTCACTTTGCTGCCAGATGCGCAGGTGTACCGGGGTGGCAAGTATATTTTCATCCTTGATGCGCAGGTAGGCAAGGTATTTGCCTGCTTCGTCTTTGGCATACACCGGTTTCTGGTCACTTTCATCAATCTGCACAAGTAACACGCTGCGGCCTTCCACTTGGTAGGTCTGCATGCTGTAACTTACTTCGGGGCGACAGTATAGCCGGGCTGCTGCCTCTATCATATATTGTTCTTCATCGGAACGCACTCCGGCAATTTTCCCATTGTCTTTTACGCCGATAAGAAGACGTCCGCCGTCTGTATTTGAAAATGCCGAAAGTGTCTTGGCTATTTTTCGAGCATCGGATATTTCGAACTTGAAATCCTGCTGCTGATGCTCTCCTTCGGCTATGAGAGCATGTATATATTGGGCATCAGTAAGCGTTTTCATACCTGCAAAATTAGATAAAAAACACGTATAAGCCTTTTTTTATGTCGATTTTGCAGATTATTTCAAAAAAAATATTGTTTTTCTGCATTTATTTCAAGAAAGAATGTATTTTTGTCGGACATTATTAACGAAGTAATTAAAAAAGGATTATGAAAGAATTAGTTGAAAAAGTTGCAGAATTGTATGCTGCATTCGAGAAAGATGCAAAAGCTCAGTTGGAAAACGGTAATAAAGCAGCCGGAACTCGTGCACGTAAGGCTTCTTTGGAAATCGAAAAAGCAATGAAAGAATTCCGCAAAGCATCTTTGGAAGCTTCTAAGAAGTAAGGAAAACGCAGATTTAATGCTGTGAAAGACTGCCCACCGGCGGTCTTTTTTGTTTGGCACTGTCCATCATTTTGTATAAATAGAAAACTTCAGGGTTCAGGTTTTATACTTGAATCCTGTTTTCAAATATAGTGATAAATTGGTTAAAAATCAACGCTCAATTCGAGACTATCCTGTGAGATGCCTTCATTATCCTGATCTTCGATAACCCACATGCTCATGTGGGTAACCGTTCCTTTCTTAGTATTATCTATCTTGTCTAAGACCTTCTATACGTTTTCCTTTCTCTTCCTATTTTTAGTACGTGCTATTCATTCTTATTTCTAGTTAGACTTAGTTTATATTGAGTAGGAGTCATTCCAACCAATTCTTTAAATAGTTTGATGAAGTAGCTTGTTGAACTGAATCCAAGTTGGAATGCGAGTTCATTGATTGATATGTTATTGTCTTCTCTGAGTATCTTTATGGCTGCTTTCAGTTTTGTGTTAATAATAAATTCGTTGGGAGTCAAACCTGTGATACCTTTAATCTTTGAGAAGAATTTGGTTCTTCCCATTCCCACTTGTTGTGCAAGGAAATCTATGTTAAACATCGGATTGTCGAAGTTCTCATTAATAATGCGGATAGAGTCTTCTATGAGGCTTTGGTCCAATGAACTGGTGGCAATCATTTCAACTGAAGTGTTGATTTCCTTGGTAAACTTTGCTTGCAACATCTTTCTTGAGTTGACCAGATTATTGCAACGGATGATGAGATGCTTAATACTGAAAGGCTTTGTAATATAGTCATCTGCACCTATTTTCAAACCTTCAATGATATATTCGGATGCAGTTTGTGAGGTTAATAGTATAATTGGAATATGTGATGTCTCTATGTTGGTTTTAATCTTCCGGCAAAGTTCTGTGCCCGATATTTCGGGCATTACTACATCGCTCAATACAATATCCGGTTTTATATTGAGAGTTTTTTCATATCCTTCGGCACCATTGACGGCAGTGTCTACTATGTAGATAGGTTCGAAGATAGAAACAAGCAAATTCCTTACTTCCTCGTTGTCTTCCACAATGAGTATCTTGGAATTTCTTGTGTTTGCTTCCTCTTGTTGCTTAATCAGTTCATTGAAGAATTTATCATCGGGAATATTGTCTTCTGAATGCTCTTCCAGCCGATCAAAGTCGTTTAGGACAACATCCGCATCCGATTGTATTTGCTCGGTAGGATATTCTATGTTTAGAGGCATTTCAATGATGAAGCTACTGCCCTCCACTTTCCTGCTTTTTACTTGTATAGTTCCTTTATGTGCTTCTACAATGTTTTTGGCGAAAGCAAGTCCTATGCCTGTGCCGTATTTATTGCTGTAATTAGTGTCTTCACTCTGATAGAAACGGTCGAATATCTTATTTATTTCTTTAGAACTGATCCCGATACCCGTATCAATCACTTTAATTTGAACTTTATCTGCATTCTTATTGATTTCTATAGTGATATTGCCGTTATCGGGAGTAAACTTGAATGCATTGGAAAGTAGGTTGAATAGTACTTTTTCCATCTGGCGCGAGTCATAATAAAAAGATATATCTTCATCGCTGGTTTTCACTTTTAGGTTAATCTTGCGAGTGTCTGCATATTCCTTGAATGACAAACTGATTTCATTAACCAGATTAACAATGTTATTATAGTTCACATGTAATTTAAGAAAACCTTGTTCCTGTTTTCTGAACTCCATAAGTTCGACAATCAGTTTATTCATGCGGGTGGCATTGCGCCAAATGCTTAATAGACGGTTATACAACTTAGGAGGCAGACTTTTGGATTGGAGCATAATCTCCACCTGACTGAAAATTAAAGTAAGAGGTGTTTTAAATTCATGTGATATATTAGTAAAGAAACGCAGTTTGGCTTGATTCAGCTCTTCAATTTGTTTCTTCTGTTCCTTTTCCAATTTTAATGAAGAGCGTAGCATTAATATTTGGTAGATTTCATATAAAATGAAGAGGCTGATTAATATATATATAATGTATGCAATGGTGGTCTGATAGAAAGGAGTCTGCACTTCTATCTCCAAAGTCCTTTCGGGATATTTGCCCGACGGGAGTCTTGATTCACCCTGAATGTGGAGAATATATTTACCGGGAGACAGGTTCGTGTAAGTTATTTCGTTCAAACTGTTAGCACGCTTCCAATCTCTGTCAAGTCCTTCCAACTTGTAGCGGATGCCACATCTCAGTTCGTTGGCATAATTGTTAGTGAACACTTCGATAGAAAAAGAGTTGGTTTTGTGGGACAGTTTTATCTTATTGCAAAGCAACAAATTCTCATTCAATATCTTACTTGCATCGTTCACTTCTATTTTTTCACCGTTTACTATTAGGTTGGATAGGTTTACCCGGTAGTCTTGTGGTTCAATATACAACTTTTCAAATGGGAATTCGCAAAAAATATTCTGCCCTCCAAGGAATACATGGTTCTTCTTAGAGACATACAAACTGTAATCTGTGATGTTGAAAGTGGAGATGAACTTATTCTTATTAATATTGATAATTTCCCAGTTGTTTGCTTTTACACAACTCAATCCATTGCCTGTGGCAACCAGAATATCTCCTTTACTATTCTCTGTAATATCTAAAATGAAGTTACTGTTCAGTCCTTTTTTTTTGTCTATGTGTGTGAATCCGTTCTCTCCTTTGGGGTTAAGATATAACCCATGTCTTGCCGTTCCTATCCAGATGTTACCGTTGCTGCTCTCATATATTTTATTAACGGAGTAGTTTGAACCTGTACACAGGTGGATTTGCTCCATTTGCTTCTTTAGTAAGTTATATCTGAACAGTTCGTTACTGGTCGAAATCCAAAGCCTTTCTTTTCTGTCGAGCATAAGATTTGTTATGCTCTTTTCATTTAATCGGTATTCATTTGAGGAAGACAGGTACTCACAACTTCCTTTACTCTTGTCGAACACCCCGACGCCACTATGGGTCGCTAAAATAAGTTTGTCCTTATAGGGTATTATTTCGCGAATATTGTCATCGATAAGAGTTTTGTCCTTATATGTGCGTATAGACTTGGTATTCAGGTTCAATTCTTTTAATCCTTCAAGCAGCGTGCCCACCCATAGAGTATTATTTGTATTGTCGAGATACAAAGTTTGTGCATTGTAGTTTTCTCCTTTTATAGAGAAAGGTACGAGTTCCCTGCTTTGGTTATTGAATTGGTATATACCTCCCCGTTCGGCACAAATCCATAAGTTACCTTTCTTATCCTCGGTTGTTTTGCCAAATAGTAGGTTCTCATTTGAATTAATATGTTGTTTGACAGGGAAGTGATAAGTGAATGTTTCATACTCCGGATTGAAGAAGTTGATTCCTCCAATGAAAGAACCGCTCCAGATAGTGCCTTGTTCATCTTTTGCTAGACAATAAATGGAACCGTCATTTGGAGTATAAAGATTATCACTTAGATATTCGTAGTGAATGAATTTGTTATTGTTCCTTTGATATTTGTTCAGTCCGTTGAAAGTGGCAATCCACAAATTTCCCGAGTTGTCTTCACAGATAGCTCGGATTATATTGCTTGAAATACTTTCGGGGTTACTGGGAACATGTAAATAGTTCTCTATTTGATTGCGCTTGCCCAATTTAAACAAACCATTCCGGCGGGTGGCAATCCATATGTTTTGTTCCGAGTCGAATAATAGTTGGCGTATTTGCTTTATGTGGGGAAGAATATTCCTTATAGTCATATCCTTTTCAATGAGGAATACTCCGTTATCTTTCGTTCCGATGCATATATCCTGTTGTGGGGTCTCTATGATATAGTCGATAACGGAGGTGGAATCGGGTAGACTATAATATTTAACTAACTGATTATTGTCCCATTGATAAACGGTATTTTTAATTCCTACCCATAATGTGGAGTTACCGTAGTTAATGGTATTGGTATAAGGAATGATGTGTGTGAACTTGTTGGAGCGGATATCCAGTTGGATAACTCCTGAACGGGTATCCAGATATATTTTCCCTTTTTTATCGCCGCATATTCTCCGGATGAGGCTCTCGGCAGTGGGCACATCCTGATATAGTTTGTCTATGTATTCTGTTTTGTTACCGTTATATTTTATCAAACCGTTTTTAGTTCCGAACCACATGATACCGAATTCGTCTTGGTAAATGGAATAAACAGTAGTTTGATGCATCCCTTCATTTGTCTGCAGGTGTGAGGAATGTATTCTTATATTGCCTTGTGCCCTTGTAGGAGAAATTAAGGTAAGCACAGAAAATAAAACATAAAGGATAAAGCTTCTTTTCATATCTGTAATTTGTTACAAACAAATATAGTAACTTTTTAAGTTGAAGTGATAATGATATTGTACGAACAATAGTGATATTGTACGATTGTCTTTATCTGTTGTCTTTGTATGAATTTAACATAAGTATGAATCTGCGGGTTATTTCTTTGGCGGCCTATCCTCTATCTTTGCTTTCGACAAAAAAATATAATTTATGAGAAACACAATTATTGTATTATTTGTTTCAGCTTTTGTTGCTTTCCCAAAAGTGAAAGCAATAGAAAATTCAACTCCGGTAGCCGACCGGGAGTATTGGGTAAATACATTAATCAGGATAGCAGATCCTGTTATTCGTAATCTTAGTGAGGATAAACTCAAAGTCAGTATTCCAGTAGGACGTTCTTCCTCTGCCAAGGCAAGTACCCGTGAATTTGTTACACACATGGAGTCGGTGGGGCGAACCTTTGCCGGCTTGGCACCATGGCTGGAGCTTGGTCCTGATGAAACTCCCGAAGGTCAATTGCGTGCGAAGTATATCGAGATGTCTTGCAAAGCGTTAGCAAACTCGGTAAATCCAGTTTCAAATGATTACTTCAATAGTACGGCTACCCGCCAAATTCTTGTCAACAGCGCATTCCTTATACAGGGCTTAATGAAAGCGCAGGTGCAGCTTTGGGGAAATCTTGATGAAGTAACCCGTGAAAGGCTGATAGAGCAATGGAAATCTACTCGTACCATGAAGCCAGGAAACAATAATTGGCTGCTTTTTTCAGCAATGGTTGAGTGTGGGCTGAAAGAATTTTCCGGTGAATGGAACTTTGATGTAGTGAAACATGCTTTAGACTCTCATGCTGAATGGTATAAAGGTGATGGTATTTATGGTGACGGAGCGGCGTTCCACTTGGATTATTATAACAGCTATGTTATTCATCCTTTACTGCTTCAAGTACTTGAAGTGACAAAAAAGTATAAACCCGAATATCAGGAATTCTATAATAAGGAAATAATTCGCTTCAAGCGTTATGCTGAGATACAGGAACGGATGATTGCACCTGACGGCACTTATCCCGTTATAGGCCGCTCAGTTACTTATCGTTTTGCTGCTTTTCAAGTTTTGGCACGTACGGCTTTGATGAAAGAACTTCCCGAAACCATTAAACCGGCACAGGTTCGTTGTGCATTGACTGCCGTAATGGAACGATTGTTTGAACAGCCTGGAACATTCGATGATAAAGGATGGCTTACTATCGGCGTATGCGGTAACCAGTCAGAATTAGGGGATGTTTATCTGTCTACTCCTTGTGTGTATTTGTGCAGTCTGGGGTTTGTTACTCTTGGTCTGCCTGCGACAGATGAATTTTGGGCAGCCCCTCCCGAAAACTGGACAAGTAAGAAGGCTTTCTCTGGTGAAGCATTTTCGATAGACAAATTTATTAAAGAATAAAAGACGAAAAACGAAAAGATATGATGAAAAATGTGATCTGTAAAATATGTACTACTTTGGTAGTGATATTCTATCAAACAAACATGACGACGGCTCAGGAAACAACCGGGCTGCAAGACCGGGAATATTGGGTGAGTGTACTCACGAAAATAGCCGATCCTGTATTGGTAAATATGAGTGAGGGTAATTTAAAGAAAGCAATGCCTGTGGAAACAGCATCGGGTGTTACGAATCCTCCGAACATCAAGACCACCCATTTAGAAGCATTGGGCAGGTTACTAACAGGAATCGCCCCGTGGTTAGAACTCGGTCCGGATAGCTCGCCGGAGGGAAAGCTAAGGGCTAAGTATATAGACCTTATGGTGAAATCCATAGCTCATGGTTTTGACCCGGCATCTCCCGACTATCTTAATTTCGTAACAACACGTCAGCCTTTGGTTGACGCTGCCTTTTTCTGTCAAGGGTTACTTCGTGCACCGAAACAGGTTTGGGGAAATCTTTCTTCTAAGACTAAACAGGATGTGCTGAATGCTTTACAGGATATCAGAAAGATAAAACCCGTTGAAAGCAATTGGTTATTATTCTCGGCCATAGTTGAGGCTGCAATTCTTGAATTTACCGGTAAGTGGAATCCAGATCCTGTGGAATATGCACTGCAACGATTCAAGGAATGGTATAAAGGGGATGCTTGGTATGGAGACGGAGCAAACTTGCACATGGATTATTATAATAGCTATGTCATCCACCCCATGCTGCTTGATGTATTGACTGTCATGCATAAACACAAGAAAGGTGAGGAAGAGTTCTTCAACATTGAGAAAGCGCGTTTCACCCGGTATGCGGAACAGCAGGAACGTTTCATTTCACCAGATGGTTCCTATCCCGTGGTCGGCCGCTCCATAGCTTATCGCTTTGGGACTTTTCAGGTTCTTTCGCAGGCTGCGCTTCAGGGTTATCTTCCCGCAAGTGTAACGGAAAATCAAGTACGTTGCGGCCTGACGGCTGTGATAAAAAAACATATGAATGTCTCCGGTAATTTCGACTCTAAAGGTTGGCTTACATTAGGTTTTTGTGGACATCAGCCAGCCATTGCTGAAAGATATATATCTACAGGAAGCCTTTACTTGTGCACTTCGGTATTCGTAGCATTGGGGCTTCCTGTAAACAGTAAATTCTGGACAGCTCCTTATGCAGCATGGACGGGCAAGAGAATATGGGGCGGGTGTCCGGATGTCCGTTTGGATAAGGCAATAAAACTGTAAAATTATGTAGGTGGGTTAGGTCTATGAAGTAAAGAGACTAAGTATAACCAAAATTGTGTATGTTACTATGAAAACACTATTTATCTTGTTAAGTAGCTTGCTGATTCAGAGCAGTCTGTTTGCGACTTCATCCTTGCGGAAAGTAGTAAATATCCTGCCGGCTCAGGCTGAAACTATCTATGCAAATCATCCTTATGGCGACAGGATAATAAGCTTTTTGAAAAATCAAACCAAATGTATCGGTTTTACTGCTACGGGATTTGATAATAAGGAATATCTGGTTCAGATAGAACGACAGGTTAGGGCTTTCTATCCTTATCAGAATAAGGAAACTGGCGCTATTATTGATCCTGTTTATAAAATAGAATGGCAATACTCTACTCCGTGTTATGCTCTTTCGGTGGGTTTGCTTAATAAAACAGGTTTTATAAAAGACGCTATACTTCTTAAGAGCGGCATCAGAGCATTGGATTGCTCCATTGCCGAAATGAATGAAAACCGCTGCGCGCATCATCACGGAGAGTTTTTCATTCAACCCATTATGTTAGCACTTGATTTATATAAAGGATATGTATCGGAAGCACAGATGACCGTATGGAAAGAGAAAATAGCCGAAGTCGATCCTTATTTGCTATATAAAGATAATTTGCAGAAAAAGAAATTCTGTTATAATCATAATGTGGTGGCTTTGGCGGGAGAATATATCCGCATGAAAGAAAACATAGCCATAGACAGGAACTTTCTTGAAATACATTTTGAACATCAAAAACAATACATGTCTGCCAACGGACTGTACATTGATAGCAAAACCAATCCGCCGATGGTGTATGATGAATTTACCCGTCAATTCATGACTTCTATTCTTGTGGAAGGATATGATGGGGCTTGCAAAGATTTCTATTCTCGTAAACTTCTTGACGGTGCATGGACTTCAATATTTATGCAGTCGCCTTACGGGGAGGTTCCCACAGGTGGACGGAGTGCACAGCATATCTGGAATGAAGCAGCAGCAGCAGTTACCTATGAAATCTATGCATCCCAGTATGCATCTCAAGGGAAAATGAAAGAAGCTGGAGCATTTAAACGTGCGGCTCATCTGTCACTGAAAAGTATTTCCCGTTGGAAACGTGAAGACGGTTCAGGATTCATCGTTAAGAACCGTTTTCCGATAGAAACGATGCATGGTTATGAAAGTTATTCAGCACAATCACAATACAATTTACTTGCCTGTTGGCTGATGTCGGTTGCTTATCTCTATGCTGATGATTCCATAGAGGAACTGCCTTCACCTGCCGATGTGGGAGGATATATCATTCCCATGCAGGATGTGTTTCATAAACTCTTTGCTAATGTAGGAGGTAATTACATTGAATATGAGCTCAGCGGAGATCCGAGATACAATGCTACGGGATTGATTCGTATTCACTTGAAGAATAGTAATCCTCAATTGGGGCCTACGGATGCAATACCGCATAAATGGGACAATAAAAAGAAGAAGGATTTGGGAGGAGAATTGTTATCAGTTGGTCCTGCATGGTTCGATAAAGAAGGAGTGGAACATCGTTTGGCGGAGTATACTAATATAAGTTATCCTAATACAGAACTCTATTCGGCATATACGGGTACATCGTTACCTGAGATTAAAGTTACTATAAAAGAACAGACTCTCCAAAAAGTAAGTTTTGAAGTAGCTTATATAGGTAACTTCGGGGGAGTGTCCCGGATAACCCAACAATTCACCATTAACGAAAAAGGCTTGATCGTGAAAGATAACTTGCAGGGAGAGGTACAATCTATGCGGGTGTACTACCCGATGTTGGTAGATGATGGTGAAGAAATGACACGCGTGAATATGACAAATAATAAAGTGAGTCTTTCTCTGCGCGACGGAGATATAACATTTGAGGCTCTTTCTCCTCGAAAGAGTGTAATGAAACGAAGCGGAATTTCCCTGTATTGCAGAAACGGTTATGCAGAAGCTGCCTATTTTGATGTGCCGGGGAAGGAAGCAGAGTATAAGGTGACTGGAAGATAAATATTTGATTTTAAATGATAATCTATGAAGAACAGCATGTTGAATTTTAAGTATGTAGTGATTACTCTATTGAGTATATTGCTTTGGATTCCTTTGGGTGCATATGCACAGCAGATAGTCAAAGGAACTGTTTTAGCAGAAGGGGAACCTTTGATTGGAGTAACTGTCAAAGTCAAAGATTCTTCTGGTGGGACAATTACAGATTTGGATGGCAAATATTCAGTTTCGGTACCTAATCTGGATGCTACTTTGGTTTTCTCTTTTATGGGGTATGTAACAGAAGAAATTCCGATAAAAGGGAGAGGGAGTGTGAATGTCACCATGAAAGAGAATGTTACAGAATTGGGAGAAGTAACGATTGTTGGTTATGGTGTTGTGGCTAAACGTGATTTAACGGGTGCAATATCTTCTGTGACATCTAAGCAGATAGAACAAGATGCTTCTCAATCTTTAGAAGGACTTCTTCAGGGAAAAGCAGCAGGTGTTTCTATTATAGCTAATAGTGGGGAACCCGGTGGAGGTATTACTATGAGAATTCGTGGGCAATCGTCTTTGAATTCTGGTATTGAACCTTTATATATTGTAGATGATGTACCTATACAGGTAGAAAATACACAGATGAATCATGGTGGAACTGCCTTGAGTCCGTTAGCAAATATAGATCCTTCGGATATTGCCTCAATTGAAGTCCTTAAAGATGCTGCGTCAGCGTCTATTTATGGTTCACGTGCAGCAAACGGAGTTGTTATTATAACTACGAAAAGAGGAAAAAGCGGAAAACCGGTTATAACTTTTAATGCTTCATTGGGAGTTAGCAATATTGCCAAGAAAAAAGCGGTATTAAACGGGCGCCAATATTCAGAATTGATATTGGATGAGTATGAAAATGCAGGAGACCCAAAGCCGATTTGGCAGGTAGTTGATTCTTTGAATCCAACAACAAGTGCAGATAATGATTGGCAATCAATGGTTTATCAGAGCGCAATTCAGCAGAAATATGACTTGGGTATATCAGGAGGAACAAAAGATTTGCGTTATGCAATGAGTGCTTCTTATCTTGATCAGGAAGGAACTGTAATAAATACGGGTTATAAACGTATCGGGACTCGTATAAATGTAGACTATCGTGCTAATAAATGGCTTAAGGTTGGGAGCAGTACGTCTATTAATGACGGTCGTAATAAGAGAACTACTCAGGGAAATAGCGAAGCGTCTGTGGTTGCAGTCTTAACGTATCCTCCTGTGTTTAGTTCACATAATCCCGATGGCAGTTTGATTGGAAGATTATCCGGAAAGACTAGTCCTTATGCAGCTGCGCAGGCTGCGAAGCGTAATAGCCATAATAATAGAATTGTGACAAACGAATATATAGAATTATTCTTCACTAAGAATTTGCGTTTTAAAACAAACTTTGCTTATGATCTTTCTATAACGAAAGAAGATTCTTTTGCAGATAAGATATTGGATAGCAAGGGTCAATATCAGGCAAGAACCCGTTCGACAAAAAGTTTCACCTGGGTAAATGAGAATCTTTTGTTTTATAATAAAACATTCAATAAAAAACACAATTTGGCATTAATGGCCGGATATACCCAGCAGTCTTGGCAATCAGAATATACAGGCATAGATGGTGAAGGATATTCTTCGGGCAGTATTACTACTTTAAATGCAGCGTCTGTCATAACAAAAGCATATACGCAAAATACTAAACATGCTATTATTTCTTATTTGGCACGTGTTAATTATGATTATATGAGCAGGTATTTGTTTACTGCAAGTATTCGTAGAGATGGTTCTTCCCGATTTGGAAATAATAAGAAATATGGTAATTTCCCGTCTGTACAATTAGGATGGAGGTTTTCGGATGAGTCATGGATGAAATCTTTAAGTTTTCTTTCTAATGGTAAAATACGTTTTAGTTATGCTTTAACAGGCAATGAAAGTATTCCGAATTTTATTACTCATGGAGCCTATGCAGTAACTGGTAATTATATGGGAAGTCAGGCTATTTATCCTACAAGTTTGAAGAATCCGAATCTGACTTGGGAGAATACCGAACAGTATAATTTAGGTTTGGATTTGAATTTCCTGAATAATAGAATCAATTTTATAGGGGACATCTATTTGAAGAAAACTAAAGATCTTTTGTTTAATGTGAGGTTACCTCAAACATCGGGATTTGGTTCTGTGTGGTCTAATTTAGGTAATTTGAGTACAAAAGGACTTGAATTGCAACTTAATACAGTAAATATCAAAGGTAAATTTAACTGGACCTCCGACTTCAACATATCGTTTGATAGAACTATTGTTGATAAATTGCCAGATGGTGCCGATATCTTATCAGGACGCAGTATTGTACGCGAAGGAGAGCCTGTCGGATCATTTTATGGCTGGAATATGTTGGGGGTTTATTCTCGTGACGAAGATAATTACTATGTAAGAATGAAACCAGATGGCACAGTTCAAGAGTATCAATTATTGTTTGGTGCCGGTGGTGCACCTTTTACTGGAGGAGATGTTCAATGGGAGGATATTAATGGTGATGGTATTATAGATGATAGCGATAGAAAGATTATAGGTTGCGGACAGCCTCTTTTCTATGGAGGGTTTTCCAATGAGTTTTCATATAAAGGTGTTTCTTTAAATATATATACAACTTTCTCATATGGCAATGATATATATAATGACGTCCGTTCAACTCAGGACGGTATGGATGCTGTAAACAATGCCACACGTGATGTTTTAAATCGTTGGAGAAAGCCGGGTGATGTGACTAATGTACCTATTGCTATGCGTAAAGATCCTAAATCAAATGGTCGTCAGTCTAATAGATGGATAGAAGACGGTTCTTATTTTAAGATTAAGAGTGTGATGCTTTCTTATGAGTTACCAAAGAAATGGATTAGTAAAGCAATGTTAACTCACTTGAGGGTGTATGTTTCGGGTACCAATTTGTTGACGTTTAGTCATTATTCCGGCTATGATCCGGAAGTTAATGCAACCTCCAGTGCTTTGGAAATAGGTCGTGATACAGGAGTATATCCTTCTGCGCGTACCTTCACATTTGGCTTAAAAGCTTCATTTTAAGGTATAATTTAAACAGTATAAGTATGAAAAGATATATAAAATCAAGGATTATATTAATAATAATGTCTTGTTCGTTATTGTTAAATTCATGTGAAAGTCTCATAGATGTTGGTCCTGACAGTAATTTTACTTTTGATAATTTTTGGAATAGTAAAGAAGAAGCAGAAGCAGCTGTATTAGGCATATACAATCAGATGCAAGTTGCCTTAAAAGCTAATTATGCCTATTGGGGAGATGCTCGTGGAGGATTACTAACCCGTGATAATAGTTCGGACCAAGCTGAAAGATTGACTACTAATCTTTTAAATTCAGGTATGAGTTCGGCAAGTTGGGATCCTCTTTATATATGGATTGGGTATGCTAATTATTGTATAAAGAATATACCGAAGGTTGTCGATAAGACGTTTACTGATGCTCAGCGTTCAGCCTTGTTGAGTGAGGCTTACTGGGCGAGAGCTTTAGCATATTTTTATGTTGCACGTATTTGGGAAAGTGCACCTTTAGTGACGGAACCAACTACTAGTACAGAAGATGAAATGTTTGTGAAACAGGTTTCTTCGGAAAAACTATTAGAACAAGTACTTTCCGATTTGGATATGGCACGTATTGGTATTGTAAAAGATTATGCTAAAGATAATAGGAAAAACAGAGGAAGGGCCACTCTTTCTGCTTTTTATGCGTTACGAGTGGATGTATTAATGTGGATGCATGAATATGAAGAAGCTGTAATTTATGCGGATAGTTTAAAAAATGCCATGGGAAATATATCCTATGATTATGTAGCTCCGGCAGATTGGGGTAAAATGTTTAAATCTGCAACTAATGAAGCTGGTGCTGGTAATTCGAAGGAATCTATTTTTGAATTGCAATTTTCACAAGAAGAGTTTAGTACCAGTGGCTTCAATGGTAGATGGACTGGTTACTGTGATTTTAGACCTAATTTGACTTGCTTGGAGCTTTTTGCAAATCGACAGAATGAAGGAGATATAAGAGTTGCCGAAACTATAAAAGACGTAAAAAGCGAAACAACGGAAATATGGAAATATACAGGTAAAAATTTTCCATCGGGAGGAATACATGATAATAACTTAATAATATACCGTTGGCCTGATATTCAACTTTTAAAAGCTGAAGCATTAAATAGATTAGGTAAAAGAATAGAAGCTATTGAAATCGTGGAAACTTTGAGAGCAAAAAGGTTTGGAAGAATAACGCCTCTGACTAATATAAACAAAAATAGTATGGATGAAGTGGAATTGGCCATATTAGAGGAAAGAGCAATTGAATTTCTGGCAGAAGGAAAGCGCTGGTTTGATGTTGTGAGGACGGGCAGAGTGGATGAACTTGTTAATCCAACTTTGACAACAAAGATAACTGATCCTTATAATTATTATTGGCCGGTAGGCACATCTGTTATGAGAGTGAATCCCAATCTTGTACAGAATCCTTATTATCAGAGTACTGGAGAATAATTAAATATAAAAAACTTATGATTATGAACAAATTATATAAGATAATAGGAGTTTCCTTTATAACATGTTTATGCTTGTTATTTAATGGTTGTGAGCTCCAAACGTCTGCAGAGTGGGACGATTCGGTTTATACGAGGTTAGATAAAACAAAGAACGCTTATGAATGGATTCTTTCTGTTGAGAATGATAAGCCTGGAACTTTTAAAGATTTAATATCTATATTGGATAAAACAGAACTGGATACTCTTTACAGTAATCCTGTAACACGAACTATTTTTGCTCCGAATGATGATGCTATTAAGGATTTCTTAAATGCAACTTCAAATAAAAATTATAAATGGAAGACAATAGAAGATGTTCCTGTTTCTATTTTGGAAAAGATGTTGAAAACTCATGTTATTTATGGGGAAAAGTATTTATCTACAAGCCCTGAGGTTACGGAAGATAATAAGGATCTTATTGTAAAAACGATGAATCATACCGCTTTGTCTATCTATCGTTTGGCAGATTTCAGATTTCGTTATGTTGGTGAGTTTACAGTGACAGTTAGAAATTCTAATTTTGAGCCTACGAATGGTGCATTACATATCATAGATGTTTTGGCTGTTAAGGATGCTATGAGATTTGATGATAACTTTATGAACTAACAAAAGAACAGAAAGTATGAAAAAGATATTTATATTGTTTGCTGTTGGCATGTTTCTGCATGTGTTCAGTTCTTGTCAGGACGAGAAGAATGTAGAAGATTTGATTGTTACGGCAAAGCTTTCAGAAATAGAACATTCGAGTGCTATTGGTGGTGGTTTTGTTACAACAGGAGGAGATGTTTTCGAAATGGGTGTTTGTTTTAGTAAAGACAACTCTTTGCCTACAATTATAAACGATACGGTTAGAGCACGTAATACGAAAAAAGGGGCATTTGCTTGTCAAATTGTAAATTTAGCTCCTAATACGGAATATAATGTTCGTGCCTATATAAAGGTTGTCTCAGGTTTCAAGTATGGAGATGTTGTAACGTTTGTAACAGCTCGTGAACCTGGAGTTCCTGAAATAGGAGTGATAACTTTAAAAGAATTTAGTGAAAATAGCGCAGTGCTATCTTGCCCTATCACATTTAATGGAGGATTGAAAGGGGAAGATATTGTGAAAGGAGTGGTTTATACGACAAATAGGCAGGCATTGCCGGAAAGAGATATTGACTTAGCTTCAGAAAATGTTGATGACAAGTTGTATTATGTTCATACTACAGAAAAAATGAATCCTAAAGATTCAGTATTTACTGTATCTATACAATCGCTATTGCCTAAAACAACCTATTATTGTAAAGCTTTCATTAAAAATGATTTTGGAACCGGATTTAGTGAAGAATTTTCATTTGAAACACAAGAAAAACTGACGCCACTGGTTTCAATTACTCAATTTGACGAAAAAGAAATGGTTTCTTATACATCAGTTAAGGGATATGGAAATTTGGCTTATGAAGGTGCATCTGATGTTATTGAAAAGGGCTTTTGTGCAGGAACTTCGGATAAGGCGAACGAAGCAAAGTTACGTGTTGTGGCAGATAATACAGATTTAGGTGATTATGATTTAGTTTTAGAAGGGCTTCAGCCAAATACTATTTATTATATGTGGAGTTATGCGAAAAACGGTAACGGAATTGCTTACTCTGAAGAACCTGTTTCTTTCAAAACACTACCAATATCAGAACCCGTCATTGAGTCTGCACCTTATGCAATGGATATGACAATGTTGCAAGGTTCGTCTAATTCGGTGAATGTATCAGCTAATATAATACGTACGGGAGGTTCTAATATTACAGAGAAAGGATTCTGCTATGCAGATGTACCTGAACCGACAATTTCCTCCCAGAAGATTATTATTTCCGGAACTGCTTTAGGCGAAATATCTACAACAATAACAAATTTATCGTCAGGTAAAGTCTATTATGTTCGTCCATATGCGGTAAACGCTGTAACTGGTGTAGGGTATGGTGAAGCTATAACTTTCAAGATTCCGGATTTGTCAGAGTTGGTTTATATTCCGGGAGCGACATACAGTCCTAAATGTCTTAAAGTGACCGATACATCTTTGTCTGATTTTTATGTTGCAAAATTTGAAGTAACTACGGATGAATTTGCTGAGTTCTTAACTGCTTATGGTGCAACGGGAGATAATTTTAATACTCATATTAATAGCGATTTCCCCAATAAACCACTCATTGTTTATAATCCCGATACTAATCCAGTTCAGGCATCGTTTCAATATCATGCAGTTTCGAATACTTGGAGTGCTGCAGAGGGAAGATCGGGAAAGGCTGCCGGATTTATATCATGGTATGGGGCTTATGAATATGCAAAATGGAGAGGAGGAATGATTCCACCGGCAGCATATTGGGAATATGCTGCCATTGGTGGGGGAAGTTCATCCGGATTTAAATATAGTGGAAGCAACAATGTCCTTGAAGTTGGTTGGACTGACGGGGCTGCTCTTGAAGCTCCGGGGTTGAAAAAAGAAAATGAGTTAGGAATATTTGATATGACAGGAAATACTTGGGAATGGATTAATGAAACGCGTGATGATGTCACGGGGTACAGAAAGGGAGGTAGTATAAATGAAAAATCCAATAGTAAGCATTTATTGGTGACAAATACTGTATCAACAATGAATAGGGTTAGTCCTAATTGGAATATGGGATTTAGATATTTTAGAATTAAATAGTGACATATGAGGATGTTTTCTAATGAAAGCATCCTCGTAAATATGAATGATATGTATAAAAGGATATGTTTGTTGATAGGGATTTATTTTATATTTAATATACCACTATCTGCTAAGTCATTTATTATTTCTGATAAAAATCGGATAGAAGATGCCCCTTTGTTAGATGGGGAATTTAGTGAGTTGAACTTTGGAGGAGCATATCTTCTGGAGGTTGGTAAAATGGTGGGAATATACGTGGAACATACGGCAAAGTCGTTGCTTAGGTTTGATATGCAGGATGTGAAATTTAATCAGATACGTTCTGCTAAGGTACGCTTGTATAAACCAAATTGTTTTATTCAATTATTTCCAGTAGAAGTGGGTCTTTATAAAGTTGAGGGAAAAGAAAATTGGGAAGAAGGCATGGGGATTTGTGAGCTATCAGCAAAAGGATGTTCATGGGGTAAATGGAAAGATAAGACATATACGCTTATAAAGAAGCAAACAGTATCAAAAGATGAAGGGGGCTGGGTCGAATTCGAAATTCCCTCTGATTTGGTACAGGATTGGTTGGAACACCCGGAATCAAATAAGGGCATGTGCATTGAAGCGATACCACAAAAAAATCAGTGGGGAGAGCATTTATATTTTTATGCCAGTGAGCATTATTCGGGTAAGGGGCCACAGTTGGTTGTTGAGGGAACGGGTGAAAGGAAGTTAGTCAAAACTAAGACTAATCCACAAAATAAAAAGAAGGAACATGGTTATTTAGCTATAAAAGAGAATGCCTTTAATAAATGGTTAAGAGCATCTAAGCGCTTGGCTAACTTTACTTTTTTAGCTGAAATGGATAGAGATCAAGCCAAATTATTTTATTATTATGATGTCATTTTTCGTAGAGACTTTTTACTGAATCGTTATCAAATACCTTTAGGACAAACTTTTGCTAATATTGATGAGGCTGTGGCTAAAAATGACGAGGCAAGAACGCGTACGTTGATGAAAGATGTACGTAAATATCTTTTGGTTTGGGAGTATTTAAGAGAGACAGACTGGTATACATCAGGGCCTTTAGCAGAAATATTATCTCCCTGGCAGTTATCTGCATTGTTTGGTAAAGGTGTTTTCGGACGTATGGAAGAATCGGCGTTAGAAGAGAATAAAAAGATATGGGTAAGTTATGATAAAAAGGGTATGTTAGAGAATATGGATAAAACCATGCGTCAAACAAAAGAGAAGCTAAGATTACCCCCACAAGTTGTTGATATCTTTCGCCAATATTTAGAACCTATTGAAAACATGGAGCATAAAAACTTAATGGATTTTAAAAATGATTTGGTGGAAGTACAGAGAGCTTATGCAGGTAGACTTAATGATATTACAACTTTCAACAATGTAAAACAGATGCATTTACATCATGAAGTTTTCCTTTATTATCAGTCTATATATAATACTCCGAGGTGGTTTTATTTTATGGATAATGCTCCTATTATACCTTATGCAAAATGGATAGTCAATACTCGTAGGCGAATGTACAATGTGGAGGCTAATCAAAAACAATTGAATGAGATTCGGAAGTATTTGCCTATAAAATAAAAAATGATTATTTTAATAATATTGTAATTTACTAATTGTATGAAGAAACAGCTTATATTTTCAATGCTTTTCATAGGAAGTTCTTTATGTGCGGCAAATCCTTTCTCGGGTAGTATGAAGAAAGGTGATGTAGAAAAAGTTTGTAATGCAGTTGCCAAATGGCAGATTGTTAACCATGAACAGGTGAAGCATAATCAGCTCGACTGGACTAACGGTACTTTATATCGTGGGATGACAGAATGGGGTAAAACATCTGGTAATCAGGATTGCTATAATTTTGTCAATGAAATAGGGGAGAAGCATAATTGGAATGTGTGGGATCGTGTTTATCATGCCGATGATATTTGTGTGGGGCAGGCTTTCATTGAAATGTATCGCAAGATGGGAGACAGGCGCATGTTGCAACCCACGCTTGAACGTGCATTTTATGTAGCCAGTCATCCTTCCAAGGCTCCTTTGCTAAAAATCGATGCAATTGGCAAGGATGAACGCTGGTCATGGTCGGATGCTTTATTTATGGCTCCTCCAGTGTATGCTGCATTATATCAGATAACGGGCGAAAAGATTTATTTGGATTATATGGATAGCGAATACAAAGCATGCGTGGATTCGCTTTATGATAAGGAGGAACATTTGTTTTATCGTGATTGCAAGCGCATTCCTTTGAGAGAAAAGAATGGTAAAAAACAGTTTTGGGGAAGAGGTAACGGATGGGTATTTGGAGGACTTCCTTTGATTATTGATAATTTGCCAATAGGATGTGCCAGCCGTAACTATTACATCAGTCTGTTTGTTGAAATGGCAGAATCAGTGAAAGCTACTCAATGTAAAGGAGGTGATTGGCGTACGAGCCTTTTAGATCCGGATTCTTATGATATGCCTGAAAATAGTTGTTCTGCTTTCATGTGCTATGGGATAGCCTGGGGAATAAGGAATGGTTATTTGCCGAAGAAAACTTATGGTAAGGTTTTAGAAAAAGGTTGGAGATCACTTGTAAGCGCAGTGCATGCCGATGGTAAATTGGGGTATATCCAACCGGTAGGTGCAGCTCCCAAAGCTGCGGGATATGATGCGACCGATGTATATGGTGTAGGAGCATTCTTGCTCGTAGGAAGTGAAATAATAAAGGGATTGTAGTTGATAAATTCTCTCTCTAACAAAGTCCTGAACTTTTTTATTGAATGTTGGGACGTTTCATCTTTTATAGAGTGGACAGACTTTATTGGTAAAGTGCAAAGATAAATTCGGAGCGAATGTTAATGCTTTGCCGAACATTATTTAAGATATAAATGCCCGGATTTCATGCGTGAAATCCAGGCATTTTGCTTACTTTTGTCTCGGGTATTATGGATGAAAACGTATTAAATAAGTTGAAGATACTTGTAGAATCGGCAAAGTATGACGTCTCCTGTTCTTCCAGTGGTACTGTGCGCTCCAATAAAAAGGGCATGGTGGGGAATACTGTGGGCGGCTGGGGCATCTGCCATAGCTTTGCCGAGGACGGGCGCTGCATTTCGCTGCTGAAGGTGATGCTGACGAACTACTGCATTTACGATTGTGCCTACTGCATTAACCGCCGTTCTAATGACTTGCCCCGAGCCACTCTTTCCGTGAGCGAACTGGTGGATCTTACTATGGAGTTCTACCGCCGCAACTATATCGAAGGTTTGTTTCTTAGCAGCGGCGTGGTGCGTAATCCCGATTATACTATGGAACGCTTGGTGCGCGTCGCCAAAGACCTGCGCACGGTGCACCGTTTCAATGGTTATATCCACCTGAAAAGTATTCCCGGCGCCAGCTGCGAACTCGTGATGGAAGCTGGGCTTTATACCGACCGTCTCAGCGTCAACGTGGAAATCCCGAAAGAAGAGAGCTTGAAACGTCTCGCCCCGGAGAAAGACCACCAGAGTGTATTCGCCCCGATGCGCTACATACAACAAGGTGTACTGGAGAGTGCGGAAGAATGCAAGAAGTATCGCTATGCTCCCCGTTTTGCTCCGGCAGGACAAAGCACGCAGATGATTGTAGGCGCTACCACCGATACGGATAAGGATATACTTTATCTATCGTCTTCCTTGTATAAAGAGCCTACCATGCGGCGTGTCTATTACTCTGGTTATATCTCGGTGAACACTTACGATAAGCGGCTGCCTGTTTTGAAACAGCCACCTCTGGTTCGCGAAAACCGGCTCTATCAAGCTGATTGGCTGTTGCGTTTCTACCAGTTCAAGGTAGACGAGATAGTGGATGACGCTTATCCCGACCTCGACTTGGAGATAGACCCTAAGTTGTCGTGGGCGTTGCGCCACCCCGAACAGTTTCCTGTGGATATAAACAAGGCGGATTATGAAATGATACTCCGCGTGCCCGGTATCGGGGTGAAGTCCGCTCGGCTGATTGTGGCGTCTCGTCGCTTCTCTAAGTTGGGTTTCTATGAGTTGAAGAAGATAGGGGTGGTGATGAAAAAAGCGCAGTATTTCATCACTTGCAGTGAACTGCCCATACGTACGGTGAACGAAATGACGCCACAAAGAGTGCGCAGCCTTTTAATACAAAAAACTAAAAAACAAGTGGACGAACGGCAGTTATTGCTTGATTTCCAAGAAGAATGACTGTTGCATGAATGTCTTTCTATACGATAATACCTTTGAGGGATTGCTGACTTCCGTTTTTGAAGCCTATTCCCGCCGCACATTTCCAGATGCTTTGATAGTAGAGGGAGAGCCGCTTCCGTTGTTTCACGACGAGGTGTTTACGGTGATTTCCGATGAGAAGAAAGCCCGGCGCGTCTGGCGTGGATTGCAAAAGAAACTCTCACAGTCCGCTTTGGCTTGTCTGGCTCAATGTTGGCTGGCGGAAGAACCGGAAACCGCTCCGCTCTTGTTCCGCTATATCCGCAAGGCGATAGATGCGCCCCGTTCCATTGAAACGAACTTTGCCGATGCCGATGTCTTGGAGTTTTCGCGCATGTGGAAGCGGGTGGACTGGGAACGGATGCGCATGATGCAATTCATCCGCTTCCAAAAGGCGGCAGACGGGACTTACTTTGCCGCCGTAGAGCCGGAGAAAAATGCGCTCCCTTTAGTGACAGAGCACTTTAAAGACCGCTTTGCCGACCAGCGCTGGCTGATTTATGACATCAAGCGGGCATACGGGTATTACTACGATTTGAGGGAAGTATGGCAAGTGACATTCGGCGAAGATAGTCGTGAGGGGCACCTTGTCACGGGGATGCTTGATGAGAGCCTTATGGATAAGGATGAAAAACTTTTCCAGCAACTCTGGAAAACCTATTTCAAGGCTATTTGTATCAAGGAGAGGATGAATCCGCGCAAGCACAGGCAGGATATGCCCGTGCGCTATTGGAAGTATCTGACGGAGAAGCAGCAATAAATCTTCATATTCTATCCGTTCCACGATTATTTCCGGGAACTCCTGCATCATCATTTTTTAATTGATTACCCAGTTCTTATTATAAGGTACGGTCTTTTTCGGATCGTAGTGCATTCCGGCTTGGGTTGGTATCTTCAGTATGTAGGTGCGTCCGCTCTTATTCATCAATGAAGTGTCGCGCAGCCAGGGGTTGGCATCTTTCAGTTGGGCATAAGTGATGCCCTTGTTCTTGGCGAATTGTGCCAGATTGTCGATGCCTGTGGTAACTGTTACTTCCGTATAGGGGATGGCCGGGTAGAGGTGTTCCCGTTTCAGCAGGAAGCCGTATCGTTGGGGATTGCTGATGACGGCCTTGGCTGCCAGCAGACGGAACATGTAGCGGGAGGTTTCTTCTACCAGCCACAAGTCGGCGGCCTGACTGACCATTTGCTTTTGCAATTGTGTGGAGATGCGTCCTTGTCCGGCATTGTAGGCAGCTGCCACGCAGAGCCAGTTGCCGTATTTGGCATATGCTTCTTTCAGATATTTACAGGCAGCTCTTGTTTCTTTCTCCACGTGGTAGCGTTCGTCAATATTGCTGTTCACCTCCAGACCGAATTCGCGTCCCGTACCGGACATAAACTGCCACAGTCCGGCTGCGCCGGCGGGCGACTTGGCAAGAGGATTAAGGGCGCTTTCTATTACGGCAAGATATTTGAAATCATCCGGTATGCCGTTTGCTTTCAATATAGGCTCTATGACGGGAAAGTAGCGGTTTGCCCGTTTTATGGTGAGCATTGTGGTGGAGTGCATATAGGTGAACGACATCAGCTCGCGGTCCATGCGTTCGCGGTGGTCGTAACGCAGAAGGTCTACGTCCTGTCCGGCAAAAGAGATTTGGGAGGGTACGGTGGGAGAGGTGACGCAATAGGGCACTTCTGATTTTACTGATTGCTGCTCCGTATTCAGCACGCTGCTTCCGAGGAGGAAAGGTAGTGAAACGCCTGTACACAAGGCGACAGTGGCTGTGAGTATTATATATCTGGTATTTCTTCTCATAATTCGGGTGTTTTAGGTTTCTTGGCGTGAAGATACGAAATCAATTCTTTATAGGCAACCGTTCCCACAACCAACGCGGAATCATCCGCCAAAAGAATACCAACAGACGATAGCGCCTGTCGATTATGACTGTTCTTTTTTTCCGTTCCAATGACCGGACGATGCATAGCGCCACTTTGTCGGCACGCATCAGCATTGGGTACTTGCCGTTTCGCAGCAGATCTGTTGCCACAAATCCCGGGCGGATGTCGGTGAAACGGATATTGAGTCTTTGCATCCGGGACAGTTGCGCCAATGCGTCGATGTAGGTGTTCTGAAACCGCTTGGTGGCAGAATAGGCAGGGGCTACTCCCAATCCCTTAGTACCTGCTATGGAACTGATGACGGCAATATGTCCGCCACCTGTTTTCTTGAAATGGTGGAAAGCGGCTGTAACCATTCGTATAAACCCTTCAACGTTGGTACGTGCGGTGTTGAGTTCGATTTCCGGTTCTAAACTCCTGTTCTGGAAGCCCACGCCGGAGCTGAGTAAAAACAAGTCCATACCGCCCAAGCGGTCTATCAATTCGTTGAGGCGTAAGGCGGCATCATTCTTTGTCACGTCAAGACACTGTATCTCAATTTGACCGGGAACGGCCTGCTGCATATGCAGCAAAACGTCTTCACGTCTGCCTGCAATGCCTATGCGCCAGCCCTGCTGTACAAGTATACGGGCCACTTCCTGACCGATGCCTGAGGTGGCTCCTATGATAATGGCTTTCTTCATGGGCAGGAGTTATCCGATGACAGTTGCTACAATTCTTCTTCCACCGCCGCGATTACGGAATTCGCACAGATAGATTCCCTGCCATATACCCATATTCATCCGTCCGTTGGTGATGGGAATGGTGAGACCGGTTCCGGCAATGGTGGACTTGGCGTGTGCCGGCATATCATCATCACCTTCGCAGGTATGTTGGTAATAGGGCTCACGTTCTCTGACAAGACGGTTGAAAATGGCTTCCATGTCAGTTTGTACATCCGGGTCGGCGTTCTCATTTATGGTGAGGGCTGCGCTTGTATGTTTGATGAACAGGTGCAATATGCCGGTTTGCGGTAGTGGCGGCAGGTTGCGCGTAATTTCTTCGGTAATCAAGTGAAAGCCGCGTCGATGCGGGGTGAGGGTAAACTCTTTCTGGTCTATCATATCTATTTCTTATTCTGTATGTTTTGATTCCACCAACTGTATCCGGCAGGGAAACGTTACGGTGAACGTGCTGCCTTCGCCCAAGACGGATGCCACTTCGATTGTTCCGTTCATCTGTTCTATAATGGATTTACAGATTGACAAACCCAATCCGGCGCCTTGTATATAGGAGTCTACTTTTTCGAACCGTTCAAATATCACGCCAAGTTTTTCTTGAGGTATTCCGCGTCCGGTGTCCGTAACGCTTATCTTTACTCCGGATTGCTCTGTCTCGTAGGAAACTTCAACGTATCCTTGTGTCGTATTCTTCAATGCGTTTGAGAGGAGGTTACTCAGTATCTGCTTGATGCGCATTGAGTCCTGTTCTATCAGGAAGGGAGATGCCGGGTAACGTTTTTTGAGTGTTACGCCTTCCGGAACATTGCTTCGATATTCGGTACAGCTCTCGTCAATCAGTTCCGAGAGGCTGAACCAGACGGGAGTCAGCTCCATGTGTCCGGCTTCTATCTTGGACAAGTCCAGTACCTCGTTGATGATATTCAGCAACAATTTGTTGTTGTGATTTATCAGAGAGATATAGTATTCGCGCTCTTTGGCGTCTTCCATATAGGGCAACAGGCCGGAGAAACCGATAATGGCATTCAGCGGTGTACGTATTTCGTGGCTCATATTGGCAATGAAAGCCGATTTCAGTCGGTCCGATTCTTCGGCCTTTTCTTTAGCCTGTATCAGCATGGCTTCCGTTTCTTTCAGCCGGGTGATGTCGTAGTTGATGCAAATCAGTTCGATACTGTTTTGCTCGGGGGCATATACTTTCACTAATAAGTTGACGTGTGTCCACGAGCAGCTGCCGTTTTCTCTGAGTACACGTACCTCCTTGTTGAATTTGTTTTCTGTTCCTTTTCGGGCGTTATTAAGAAAATCTAACATATAGTGACGGTCATCGGGATGGATGTGATTGTACACTCCGATGATGTCGGACAGAGGTGTCTCTTCTTTCTCACCGATGTTGATATACCAACTGTGTTGGGCGTCTCCTTTTTGGGTGAGGAGATTATAGTGGGCATATCCTACTTTGGCGTAGTTGCCTATCAGTTTAAAAAAACTTTCGAATTCCTGTATCTTGTTGTAAGCTATGGTGGCTTCGGTCTTGTCCGCGTTAATCAGCAGATAGTTGATAGGCGTGTGATGTTCGTCATAGAGCGTGGTTACTTTGGTTACCAGCTCCATGGTTCCTGTCTTCTTTTGCGAGTTATAATAGTTGCCTATTTTGGAAAAATCATAGCGGAAAGTGAAGTCTGCGTCTTCGAACTTCCTTAGTTTCTCTTTCATCTCATCCGGGAAAATGGGGTTATCAAAGATATTGATGCCCAGCAGGTCTTCTTTTTGTTGCAGATGAAACATTTCCAGTTCTTTGTCATTCAGGTCTGTCAGCACACCTTGCATGTTGTAGAGCTCGATGCCCACCGGCAAGTTTTTGTAGATGTTGTGCAAAAGCAGTTCCCGTTGTTGCAACAGTTGTGAGGCGGACGACATGTATGGGCCATCTTGCACTTCGGCTATGCCGTAAACCTTGCTGTTTCCCTTCCCCTCGTTTTTTTGCATGCAAATTTTGCTGCGCATCCATACGGGTCCCTTGGTGGTGTTGAGCAGATAGACAGCCTCGTTTGTCTGCTGTATGTTGTCGAAGGAATGAATGGTCGTGTGCGGCTGTTCTTCTTTCAGGATGCGTTTGTTGAAATTTTCAAAACTGATAAAACCGTCTTCCTTTAGCCCCAACAGTTTGGAGATATACTCAGAACAAACGTAACTTTCGCTTTGCAGGTCGGCTTCCCACCAACCCATATTGGCATTACGCATTATTTCTGATAGTAGATTGTAATCCGGTTTATCGTCCATACAGGAATATTTGTGGTAATTTATATTTTAATCAGACTTATGCATTTGCTTACAAAAATACAGATAATCTTCGATTAGAGAAAAGAAAAACGCGGAGAAATGAAAAGAAGCAGACTTATTTCTCTCTGTTTGTAATTTATTCGGAGATAAACGGTATCTTTGTTACCGTTAACAATGCTATTTACTCAATAAAATTAAAAATATATGAAAAAAGTTATTATCAATTCGTATGAGGACTTTGAAAAGTTGGTAGGTCAGCAAATCGGAGTTTCGGAGTATGTGGAACTAAGTCAGGAACGTATCAATCTCTTTGCGGATTCCACGTTGGATCATCAGTGGATTCACGTTGACACAGAACGTGCCAAAACCGAAAGTCCTTTTAAGAGTACCATTGCGCATGGTTACCTCACCCTTTCCATGCTGCCTCATCTGTGGAACCAGATTATTGAGGTGAACAATCTGAAAATGATGATTAACTATGGTATGGACAAGATGAAGTTCGGTCAGGCTGTGCTGTCCGGGCAGCGTATCCGTTTGGTGGCATCTCTGCATTCGCTGGCAAACCTGCGCGGTGTGGCGAAGGCTGAAATCAAATTTGCCATTGAAATAGAGGGCGAAAAGAAGAAAGCGCTCGAAGGTATCGCCATCTTCTTATATTACTTCAACTGATGATGCGTAAAATGATATGCCCCCAATGTAAAGTGGGGGCTTTTTTTGTTCTGAACAGCAGCGGAGAGCGCCTGCCGGTATACGTTTCCCGCGAGGGGGAGATTGTGCCCAAAGACCCCGCAGCATCTTTGGAAGGGTATGATTTGACGGAAGTCTATTGCTTGTGCTGTTCCTGGCATGGCAGCCCGAAGCGTTTGCTGAAATATTGATGCAGGTACTCTTTCCATAGATGACGGAGTGCCGCGGCAGGATGATAGAGCAGCATCCTTGGACCGGCATATCGCATCACTTCACGCATCCGTTCTTTCATTTCGGGCTTGTAGCAATGAATGGTGCAGAGTCTGCAAGTGTTCTTCTTTTCGCCGAACGGACAGCGGGACAGGCGCATGTGTGCATATTCCAGCAGTTCGCGGCATTGCGGGCATAGCTCCCTGTTGCCCTCTTTCTTGCGGCAGTAGAGGCGGATCATCTGCGCTACGGTGCGTTGCTCTTGGGCGATGCGTGATGGGTGGGGATTATTTTTATTCATTCATGCTGCGTTTTAGGTAAATCATATCTTTCAGTTGCTTGCCGGCTTCGTATATGGGATGGTCATAGTTGTCCGTAAAGAAGTCGGGGATGCGGTGCGAATATGTGAATCCGCAGCTTTCATAAAAAGGAACGGTCAGAGGACTGTCGCCCGTACCCACGAGCATGGTTCGGCATCTGCCTGCATACCGCTTGAAAAGATACTCCATCAGCATCCTGCCATATCCCTGCCGTTGGCATTGCGGGTGGGTGGCAATGTTCTTTATTTCGAAAACATCTTCCGCTTCACGAGTAACGACACAGGCGGCTTTTGTGTCGCCTGCATCTGTCAGGACGAACATTTCGCCACGTTCCAGATAACGGTCTATCATGGATTCCTGCTCGTCGGCCAGGAGTAGGAGGTCGAGGTATTGTTTCTTGTTATGGAGAACAGGGCATATATTTATCATATAGCTTTCATGGATTTATGTTGCAAAATTAATCTTTACAGGTATAATACCAAACAAAAAACGAAGTAATACTGTTGATTAGTCAGTGATAATTCGTGTAATAAGTATAATAGGTGTAATCCATGCTTGTTGTATCATTTGCGGTGAACCATTAATGCCTGAACGGTTATGAATAAATTGAAAACTTCTTTATTGATTCTGATGCTTTTGGCATCTATATCCGCCTCTGCCGGTTATGCTCCCGACAGCGTGCAAATAGCTCTTAAAAAGATGTATCCCACAGCCGCCGGCATAGCTTGGTCGCAGGACAAGGCATATTATGTGGCAGATTTTGTGATGAACGGGTTCGACACCAGGGTCTGGTTCACTCCGGATGCCGAATGGGTGATGAAACAGACGGACTGGGAAACGCTGGATGAAGTGCCTGCCGCAGTGTTCAATGCTTTTGCCGCCAGTGAGTTTTCGGACGGGGTGGTACAGAACGTTACATGGGTGCAGTTTCCCGAATGGCAGCCTATCGTAGCCATACAGGTGGGCAAGCCGAACATGCAGATGAAATATCAGATATTGTTTACTCCGAAAGGCGAAGTACTTCGCCAACAGAATATCACTAACGCCTATAACACGCTTGGAGCAAGCACTTTCCTATAAATAGAAAGGTGTGTCCTTGTTCTGACAAGCAAGCATTCCATGCTGCCATTCGGTGTGAAAAATAAGCGGACTTGTTTTTTATACTCTCCGTTTGCCTTATCTTTGCCGGAAAGAATGACTGTATCTTATGAATCACTCTGTTTTTCTGCAAGATGTTTACAGCGTTGTTGCCGCTATTCCTACGGGGTGCGTGGTGACTTACGGACAGATTGCCTATCTGGTAGGCAGGCCTCAGTGCTCGCGTATGGTGGGGCAGGCGATGCACAACGTGCCGGAAGATTTGCACCTGCCTTGCCATAGGGTGGTGAACAGTCAGGGCAGACTGGTACCGGGCTGGACGGAGCAAAGAGCGTTGCTGGAAAATGAAGGTGTCCGGTTCAAGGCAAACGGTTTTGTAGATATGAAAAAGTCTCAATGGGAATTTATGAAAGAACAATAAACAAATGAACAACAATCGAAATATGAAATTTATAGGCGCGCATGTATCTGCCGGCGGCGGTGTGGAGTTCGCTCCCGTCAATGCCCATGAAATAGGGGCGAACGCTTTTGCCCTGTTTACCAAGAACCAACGCCAGTGGGTGGCGAAGCCCCTGACGCAGGAAAGCATCTCTTTATTTAAGGAGAATTGCGGGAAATATGCTTTGGATGCACGTTACATTCTTCCCCATGACAGTTATCTGATAAACTTGGGGCATCCGGAAGAAGAAGGGCTGGAGAAAAGCCGTACAGCCTTTTTGGATGAAATGCAGCGTTGCGAAGAGTTGGATTTGAAGTTGCTGAATTTTCATCCGGGCAGTCATCTGAACAAGATTTCCGTTGAGGCTTGCTTGGATAGGATTGCCGAATCCATTAACATTGCGTTGGGTAAGACGCAGGGCGTTACGGCGGTCATTGAGAATACAGCCGGGCAAGGCAGCAATGTCGGCAATGAGTTCTGGCATTTAAAGTATATCATTGATCGGGTGGAAGATAAGTCCCGCGTAGGTGTCTGCCTTGATACTTGCCACACGTATACGGCAGGATATGATATTGTAAACGAGTACGACAAGGTATTCGAGGATTTTGATAAGACGGTGGGCTTCGGCTTTCTTCGCGCGATTCATTTGAATGATTCCAAAAAGGCGTTGGGCACTCGTGTGGACCGCCATGATAGCATCGGAAAGGGGCTTATCGGTATGGATTTCTTTAAACGCTTTATGAAAGATGAGCGGTTCAATGGCATGCCGATTGTACTCGAAACTCCCGATGAATCACTTTGGGCGGAAGAAATCAGGCTGTTGCGTAGCTTTGAGTGAAGTTGTTGTGGCAAATGAATGGGCTAAAAGTCTGCTTTTTGGTTGATTATCACTCGCTTACCGGTTATGGGATGCGTGAATTCCAGAGCCTCGGCATGCAGATACAGCCGTTCGGCTTTCTTTCCGTAGAGCTCATCGCCGATAATGGGGCAGTGCAGTCCGAGAGGATGGGCGGCATGCACCCGGAGTTGATGGGTGCGTCCGGTGCGGGGATAAAAGGCGATGCGGGTATGATTGTCCTTGCGTTCCAGCACTTCAAAGTCGGTTACGGCGGGCTTGCCATGCTCGGTATGTACCATTTGCCGCGGGCGGTCGAGCGGGTTCAGGCATAGCGGCAGCTCAACCGTTCCTGTATCTGGAGAGACTATGCCTTGAAGCAACGCGATATAGCGCTTACTTACGCTGCGGTCTCTGAATTGCGCTTGCAGGTTTTGGTGAACCTGCTTGGTCTTTGCAATCACCAGCAACCCTGATGTAGCCATATCCAAGCGGTGCACAATCAGCGGGCCGTCCGCTTCGGGATACCGCCCGCGCATCACACTGTAAACAGATACCGCCTCTTCCTTGCCGGGTACGGACAGCATGCCCGCCGGCTTGTTGACCACCAACAGCCATTCGTCCTCATAAACGGTTTCCAATTCTTGTGCGGCGGACTGCAACAACGCTTTCTGCATCGGGTTTTCATCCACTTCAAGACCTTTCAGCATGTGCTTCAATATAGGTTCGCATTTGCCTTTGCAGGCGGGATAGTAATGCCCATGATGCCGTATTTCTGTTTTGGGCGACTCTCCCCACCAGAACTCTGCCATTGCGACGGGCTTCCACCCATGCAGATAGGCATGCTGCAATAGTTTGGGTGCGGCGCACTCACCGGCTCCTGCGGGAGGGGTTTTGTGGGCGGTCTGTTCGAAGATGTCGCAAAGTGTCCTGACTTCTCCCCGGTAGTTCAGCATCTTAAACTGTTCGAACAGTTTTTGCTGCAATGCGGCGGAACGTGCCTTCCGTTCGGCTTTCAAGGCCTGTATGCCGGCTTCGTGGCCGGAGACTGATTGTTGCAAAGGAATAATCTGTTCTTTCCACGCGCGTTCCATGCGCTTGTACTCCGCCTTCTGAAATTGGCTTTCTCGTATCAGGTCCTTTTCTTCTTCGGGGCTGAGTGGAAAGCCGGGATGTGAAGCCGCTTTCCGCCTCCGTTCTTCCCTTTTCTTTTTGGCGGCTTTCATCTGTGCTTTGGCATCTTCTAAAGCATTCCGGGCGGTTTGTTGCAGGGCAGATAGTTGTTCGAGTTGCCGCCGGTATGTTTCATCCTCTTCCAACTGCCTGATGCGGGCATTGATCTGCGATATTTGCTCTTCCTCTTTTTTGAAGAATCCTTGTGGTTGCAATAAGTCGTAAACCGGCGGCACGAAGAACGGATGCATGTTCTTGCCCGCCAAAATGCCGGAAAAGGCTGCCAGGTATCCCACTTTGCCTTCTTGGGTCTTTACGACCAATACGCCGAACATCTTGCCTTGCGCCAGCTCTTCTTTCCATGCGTCCTGCAAGGCAAGATAGTCCTGCACCTCTTTCGCGGCAGCCACGCAGAGTGGATGAGGTGTATAGCAAAAAGGAAAAGTGAACTTCTCCGGTAAGGGTATGCCTGCGACGGAGGTGTGGAAATGGTGCAGCATGTTGATGTTAGTCGTCGATTAGATTGTCGTTGTCTGTATTGATGTAGAGGGAGCTGTTGTCGTCTTCCGGATCGGACACAACTTCCTCTTCGTTGTGCTGCGGAAGAGGACGGGGGTGCACAGACTTCTTTTTCTTTCCGTACTTGCGCTCTCTTTCCCAAGCTGCTTTTCGCGCCTGGTATTGTTCGTATTGATTTTCCAAATAGTTGTCGGCCATAATAAGTCGTTTATAAAGTATTCAATTCTTGCTTTCCAAACACACACACAGAGGCAGGGTAGGCTCTGTCTAAATTCCTTCATGCTGTTAAATTGTCTGCGTTTCTGTGCTCAGTCTGTATAAACCACGAAAATTTGTTTATCGTTCGGTGGGCAGTGAGAACTCCTGCCGGTCATATTGTTGTCCGTTGCCGTTGGCTACGGCCACGCGTATGGTGATGTTTCCCGTCTTTATCCGCTCGCCTGCACTGATGTTGGCAGTGTATTTCACGCCGTTGTGGGGAGCAATCTGCTCCACCATTACGGACGGGGAGATGTAGATGCGCTTCATTCCCGTAGTTTCGGTCACTACGGGGACCACATTATAGACTGTCCGGTCGCCTTCATTCATGATTTCAAAAATCACTTTACTGCTTTCGCCGGAGGTGATGACGTGGTCGCGGTTATCGTCGATGAAGCGTATGTTGCGTATCTTCAGGTTGTCGAAGACCGAAGGGGCGGGATAGGTTTCGGGCTGCGGTTGTTCATAGGGTTCCGTCCTTTCTATCCGGTAACCGTACTCCTCTTGCTTCGGTGCGGAAACGGCATTTCCAATGGCGGCTCCCGCAATGGTTCCGATAATTGTGCCGATGGCAGATCCGCGGTAGCCGCCTCTCCAGCCACCGTTGCTGTCACCTATCAGGCCGCCGATGGCGCCGCCCACATTTCCGCCGATGGCTGCTCCGGCAAATATGGCACCGGGATCGCCTGATGCCATTTGGCTTGTACCGCAACTGCTGCACGCTAAAGCTGATGCCAGCAATCCAATGAAATACTTCTTCATGCCATTCAATACTTGATTTTATCAATACAAAGATAAGGAAAGAAATTTTATCCTTGCCATTTTATCCGCTTATATGCTGTTATTTTGCCTTTTTTGCATTGCTTTTTCTTTTTATCCGCGTGGAACTGCTTGGATTGTCCTATTTGCTTCCTGTCGGTTTCTGTAAACGGACTGCCGGATGATGACCTGATACAGGCGGGAGACCGGTTGGTGTGTTACGGGCAGTATCGGAACTTCCGGAAGTTTTGGAAAGTGCTGTGAGTCAGTCTCTCCACGAGGAAGTTTAAACTATAAGCAAAAGAATGGCGGGAAGGCTTGACTTTTGTTGCAGGAATCAGTATCTTTGATCACTTATATTAAATCGTTCCACCATAGAGAACGTTATGTTCCATTATGGGGTAGTTTTCGTTCCATCATGGTGGAATGAAAACTACCCCATAATGGAATGATTTAATATCTACACGTTTGCTTCTTGATTCTTTCCAAGGGAAAACGTAGGTATAGGGAAAGAAATAACAATTAAAAAGACAGCTTGAATGAGTATCTATTATGATTTGATAAAGAAGCCGGATGTCCGGCAGACGGGTGAACCGCAATCTCTCTATGCTCGTGCAGTCCCTAAGGGAACCATTGACAAAAAGGAGTTTATAGATCGTGTACATCGTTTTACGGGTATCAGCCGCAGTGTGCTCGAAGGTAGCATGACGGCTTTCATGGACGAGTTGCGCGACTGTCTGGTAGGAGGCTGGACGGTTGAATTGGGTGAGCTCGGTTATTTTTCTCCTTCGCTGAACTGCCGTCCTGTCATGGAAAAGAAAGAGGTGCGGGCCGCTTCGGTTTCATTGCGTGGACTGAATTTTCGTGTCAGCAGGGATTTTTATCGGACGCTGAATGAGAAAGCCGGTTTCGAGCGTCATCCGAAGTCGTCTGTGTCTACACCGCAATCCGTTTCGCGCGAACATTGTCTTGAACTGCTTAAAGCGCATTTCCTGACAGCTCCTTGCATCAGCCGGGCGCAATACTCCCGCATGGCAGGCCGTAGTTACAAACAGGCTGTTGTCGACTTGAATACTTTTGTTGCCGAGGGGGTGCTGATGCGCTATGGGGCGGGAAGGAATGTGGTGTATGCAAAGGTATTTCCCAAACCCTAATCCTGTATTATTAAAATAGGTTCTCCCAGCGGAATGTGTTTCCTACTCCGGGCAGCTCTCGTCATCGCATCGGTAGGAGGCGAAACATGATCCTGACGCACGAAATCGTCAAACGTTATCGGTACGTCAGCCAGTTTTGCAATCCTTTCCACGATTCGCCAGCGGCTCGGAGCATTAAAATACGGGATATTATTTTCCATGCAGCTCAAGTATTCGGGCCGCCATACACCATAATTATAGAGAAAACCTCCTTCAAAAGCACCGACATAGGCATATTTCGGTATCTTAGTAAAATCGGCCCATAGAATTTGGGTCAGGTCATTTGTTAAATCCAGATTAGGGTAGAAACCGTACGACTGCCAATATTTCAGTCTTTCCTTATCTTTCGACGGAATTACACCATAATACCTGTATTCGTCACCCAATCTGCCAAAAGCGTGTCCGCCGACTTCGTGATGGATAAGTGCTTCAAAGTCATAGGTCGGTATGTTCCCGCTGATAGGACAAGCTGCAACAGAGAATCCATTGGAATACATTATGGCAGTTCCGGCATATTTGCGACTATTCAGAATAAGGATGCCGGTTACCTCCACCACCTTATCTAAACCTGGGATCAGGTCCATATAATTCCTGCATGTCTTTTCATCCCACTGGATATCCGTCCCTTCACCGAAAGTCGAACCAAATCTGTTGTTCACTTTTCGTCCGGGAATCTCTTCGCTTACACCTTCCTCTTCGGAAACGGCAGCTATCATGTAGACGTTAAAATATTCCCGGAAAGATTTGTATGGTTCAATATTGAAAAAATAATGTTCGGCCTGACGGGACAGGGTTTCATAATACCCGCCCTTGTCCAAGTCGGTTTGCAGGAATCCGTCTCCCATAATAACGATATTAATCCCTTTGCCTTTGGTGGCTGCCTGTAGCTGCATATATTCGCCGTCCCGATAATATTCCTTTGTTTCTGCTTTTTGTGCGATGTGTAATGTCCTTTCCAGAATCGAGGCGGTAACAGTTAGTTCTGTCTCGCGGTCAATACCGGTTTGGTTCTCTGATACTGATACGGAAAGTATGCCTTGGTTGTCGACTTCGACCGTACACCAGTCTTTTGCGTCTTCGGGAAGCTTGAGTTCCAGTAAAGGGATGTCGTCGTAATCCTGATGAGACGTCGTCACGATTACCGTCCTGCTCTCGGCAGACATTCCAAAATCAAGGGTCTTACGCGACAGGCTAAGTTCTAACGGATATTGGTAGATCTTTAGCGTATCGGCTAAAGAAGAATCTTTTCCTTTTACATAAACACTGCCGATCCGGGGAAGCCCACTGAAGTTTTCTTCTATGCTTATATTAATCAAATCTGACGACAATTCTTTCGGTTCGACCAGTTTCATCCATTCCCTGGCCTCCGGTTCTATTTCGACTGAGTATTCGATATTCCGTTTAATTTCTAACGGGAATATTCCTCCTATCTGCCAAAAACCAATTTCTTCATAAGGAAGCTCTAAAATTTCGTTTTTCTCTTGGGTGACTTTCAAAGTCTGTGACGTCGAACTCCCGCGGTGTAGATACTAATTGAAAAGTGCGCCAATATTCCAATTGAAAAGTGCGCCGCCATAGGATAAGTATAATGACCTTTGTATCATCCAAATACAAAGGTAAAATGAAGACTATGGTAGAAAGACAATCAATAATACACATGTATAGAGTATGCGGTTATAGCAAACGGCGTATCTCTCGTGAAC